>Ga0207145_1056_pt1 | contig 16191 bp, 11 predicted proteins | sample Alteio_BWMinHeat_35_FD_153578 | JGI IMG/M metagenome (GOLD analysis project Ga0207145, IMG submission 153578) | Enriched cells from forest soil in Barre Woods Harvard Forest LTER site, Petersham, Massachusetts, United States -... | ecosystem: Environmental > Terrestrial > Soil > Temperate forest >...
AAATGTGGGCGGCGGGCTGTCGCCATCTCCGCGGATTTGCGAAAAGTGGACGAGATTCGCGGGCTCTTCGAGAAGGCTGGGAAGGAATTCGGGCGGTTGGATATTTTGGTGAACAGCGCGGCCAACTTTTTGCCCGCAAGCATTATTTCGACGACAGAGGAGATTTGGGACGCGTCTTTGGATACTAATTTGAAGGCAGGGTTCTTCTGCGCGCAGGCGGCCGCACCCCTTCTACGGCGGGCGAAAGGCGTAATTGTGAATTTTGCCGACGTTGGTGGATTGCAGGGATGGCCGGGATACATTCCGCATTCCATTTCGAAAGCAGGCGTGGTGATGTTGACGAAGGTCTTGGCGAAGGCGCTGGCTCCGGAGGTGCGCGTAAATGCCATCGCGCCGGGAACGATTACGATGCCAGGCGATCCGCCGGAGTGGGAGGCGGATTTTGTGAGGCTGGCGCTGCTGCGGCGAACGGGGACGCCTAGCGATATCGCGGATGCCGTCTCGTACCTGGTGCACGCAGAGTTTATGACGGGACATGTGCTCGTCATGGACGGCGGGCGAAGCCTGGGACCCGCAAAAGAAGAATTTCGCTAAGAGTGTAGTGTGCAGAGAGTCGCGCGGCGGTGTATTCTATTCTCCTTATAGCGTGGATAAGTTTGGGAGGCGCGTGGAGCAGCGCGCCGGAATCTGACAAAAGAGGACCAGCCTGATTTATGGACAATGAGACGTACACACACACGGATAGCCCGAGCGAAGTAATCAGCGTACCGCACGGACTGGAAGACACGCAGATTCAGGAATGGCTGGAGTCGCTGGACTCCGTGCTGGAATCGAGCGGGCCGGAAGTGGCGGCTGAGATATTGGAGAGACTCCGCGCGCACGCTACCGTAGCCGGCATCGATCTGCCCTTTTCCGCGAACACGCCTTACGCGAACACGATTCCCGCGCGGCTGGAGCCGCTATTTCCGGGCGATCAGGAATTGGAGCGGCGGATCAAGAGCTTGATCCGCTGGAACGCGCTCGCGATGGTGGTACGCGCGAACCGCGTGGAGCACAACATCGGCGGACACATTTCGACCTACGCATCCGCGGCGACGTTATATGAAGTTGGCTTCAATCATTTCTTTCGCGGGCGGTCGGAGGAGTTTGAAGGCGACACAGTTTACTTTCAGGGGCACGCCGCGCCGGGCATGTACGCGCGCGCTTTTCTGGAAGGACGCATTTCGCCACAGAAGCTCGAAAACTTTCGGCGCGAATTGAAACCAGGCGGCGGGCTTTCGTCTTATCCGCACCCGTGGTTGATGCCGGACTTCTGGGAATATCCGACGGTGTCGATGGGATTGAGCCCGTTGATGGCGATATATCAGGCTCGGTTTAACCGTTATCTTGAGGATCGCGGTTTGAAGCCGGTGACGGACGCGAAAGTCTGGGCGTTTTTGGGCGACGGCGAGACGGACGAGCCGGAATCGCTCGGAGCGATCACACTCGCCTCGCGCGAAAAACTGGACAACCTGATTTTTGTCGTGAACTGCAACTTGCAGCGGCTGGACGGGCCGGTACGCGGGAACGGACAGATTATTCAAGAGCTGGAGTCGGCGTTCCGCGGCGCGCGGTGGAACGTCATTAAGGTTTTGTGGGGCAGCGAGTGGGATCCAATTCTGGAGCGCGACACAGAAGGGCTGCTCGTGAAGCGCATGGGAGAGCTGGTGGACGGCGAATACCAGAAGCTGGTGGTTTCGTCAGGTGCGTATGTGCGCGAACATTTCTTTGGAAGCGATCCGCGGCTGCTTGCGCTCGTTGAACCGTTGCCGGACGAAGCGCTGCGGCGTTTGCGGTTGGGCGGGCACGACCCGCGGAAGGTCTACGCGGCGTACAAGGCGGCGGTCGATCACCGGGGCGGGCCAACGGTTATTTTGGCGCGGACGATCAAGGGTTACGGACTGGGCGAAGCGGGCGAAGGCAAAAACGTCACGCACCAGCAGAAAAAACTGAACGAAGACGAGTTGAAGGAGTTTCGTTCGCGATTCGGTATTCCGCTGAACGACAACGATTGTGTTGAAGTTCCGTTCTACCGGCCAGCCGAAGACAGCATCGAGCTGCAATATTTGCGAGCGCGGCGCGAAGCCCTTGGAGGCTACACACCCAAGCGCAGCGTGCGTTCGAAGCCGCTCGTGGCCGACCACGACGAACTCTTCCGGGAGTTTTTCGACGGCAGCGAGGGCAGGGAAGTTTCGACGACGATGGCGTTCGTGGGAATGCTGCGCAAAATGCTAAAGGATCCGGAAATAGGCAAGCTGGTTGTGCCGATCGTTCCGGACGAGGCTCGGACGTTCGGCATGGAGTCGCTGTTTCGAACGGTGGGAATTTATTCGAGTGTTGGGCAGAAGTATGAGCCGGTCGATGTCAATACTTTGCTTTATTACAAGGAAGCGAAGGATGGGCAGATTCTCGAAGAGGGAATTACCGAGGCCGGTTCCATGGCGTCGTTTATCGCCGCCGGTTCGGCATATGCTACCCACGGCATCAATACGATTCCATTTTTCATTTACTATTCGATGTTTGGATTCCAGCGGATTGCGGACTTTATCTGGGCGGCGGCCGACATGCGCACGCGCGGTTTCCTGCTAGGAGGAACTTCAGGCCGCACGACCCTTTCCGGAGAAGGATTGCAGCACCAAGATGGAAACAGCCATGTACTGGCACTGTCTGTGCCGAATTTGTATGCGTATGATCCCGCGTTTGCGTATGAGATGGCGGTGATTCTGCAAGACGGAATCCGCCGCATGTATAAGGATGGCGAAAGCATCTTCTACTACATCACCGTTATGAATGAGCCGTACGCGATGCCGGCGATGCCCGGCGACGTGAAGGATGGAATTTTGAAAGGCATGTACCGCTACCGGAAGGCGACCAATCCGAAATCGAAGCTGCGCGCGCAACTTTTTGGGAGCGGCGCCATTCTGAACGAAGTCCTTCGCGCCCAGGAAATCCTGGAGACGAAGTACGGCGTTGCGGCGGATGTTTGGAGCGTGACGAGCTACAAGTCGCTTTACAATGATGGTAATGAAGTGGAGCGTTTGAATCGACTGCACCCCGGAGATAAGCCGCGCGTGCCGTACGTCACGGAGTGTCTCGCGGATGCGCCGGGCGTGCTCGTCGCTGCTTCCGATTATTTGAAAACATTGCCGAACATGATCAGCAAGTGGATGCCGCGGCGGCTGGCTTCGCTAGGAACCGACGGTTTCGGTCGAAGCGAGGGCCGGGCTTCACTACGCGACTTCTTCGAAGTGGACGCGCGCTTTATTACGCTCGCGACGCTGCACGAACTGTATAGCGACGGGAAGATCGAAAAGTCGGTGGTTGATAAGGCGATTAAAGACCTAGGGATCAATTCCGAGAAGCCGAATCCAGTTATCTCGTAACAGTTTCGTAACGGTGTTGAACAACTAGAGGATTTAGCTGAGAGGCGAACTTCGGTTCGCCTTTCTTATTTTTGGCGCTCGTTTCCATCGAGTTCCAGAATTTCGGCAGGCTTGAGGCGGCCGGTGGCGAGCTGCGCGATGAGTTGTGCATTGGCGGCGAGGAAGTCGTAGCCCGCCAATTCTCTCGGCAGAGCCCACACGATTTGCTCGAACTCGTGTGGAGAGACTTCGCTTTCCAGGATGCTCGCGGCGTAAAAACGAATCTCAAGTTCTTCGGACATCGTGGGGTATTTGTGACGCGTGCGAGCCATTTCGACGCATTTTTCGAGTGTGGCGCCAAGTTCTTCCTTAAGCTCGCGCGCTAAAGCTACTTCCGGCGTTTCGCCGTCTTCCATTTTTCCACCGGGGAATTCCCATTTTAACGGAGACGTGTCTCCGCGCCGTCGCTGACCGATCAAAAGACGGCGATCACTTCGCTCAATCACGGCGGTTACAACGACTTTCATGTTCGCTTTTCCTGAAGCGCGATTTTTTGGAAGATGCGCAAGAGTTCTTTTGCTCCCGCGAGCAGTGGAGGGCCGGGCGTGTTGAGCAGTTCATCGCGGACGACATAGACGCGTTTGTTGCGGATGGCGGGAAGTTCCTTCCATCCTGCGACATCGTAGGTCTTTTGGGGCTTAGCGCGGTCTCCCGTGGCGGCCCAGCCGAGCACAATCACGTCTGGTCGCGCGTCCGCGACCTGTTCTTCGGATACTCGTTGCCCGGCGGGCAAGACCATGTCTCCGCCGCAGAGTGTGACGAGTTCGGCGACCCACGGTGGGGAACTGATACGCGGATTGGGCCAAGCCTCGCAGTAAACGCGATACCTCTTTTTTCTCAAACCAGCTTTCCTTGCGATCGAAGCAAATTCCCGGCGCATTTTCGTAACAAGCCGCGATGCTTGCCTCGGCCGGCCGGCGATCCGGCCCAACATACGAATATCATTAGCGATGTCGGCTAGCGAACGGGGGTTGGTTGCTAAGAAGGTGAGCGGATGTTCCAAGAGCTTTGCGAGAGTTTCTTGTTTGTAGGGGACTGAGCCGATCACGAGTGATGGTTTCAACTTGAGGATTTCGCCGACGGAATCCATGTGCCAGCAATCGCCGAGTTTTGGGAGACCGTTCACGGGAGCTACATCGGCGCACCATTTTGTAACGCCAACCAGGCTTTTCTTGGCGCCGATGGCGCAGAGGATGGAGGTCGCGCTCGGGGCGAGCGACACGACGCGCAGGGCATTCGACGAAGGCGCCTTCATGTACGAGAGTGTATCAAACGGCTTTGAAAGGTAGTTGTAGTGGCGCAGCATGCTGCGCCACTACAAGGGCGGGATTGCGCGATTTGGTTATTTTTGGTCGAAGATATCCACCGGTTTGGTGTCGTTGCGCAGTTCGTCGAGATTCAGCCAGTAGTAAGCGCCGAAAGGCTTTTTCTCAGGCCAGATTTCGTCGAGACTGTCGGCATCGTAGAGAGTGCCGGCTTTCATGACCATGGCGATGTTTGCGGTGTTGTGAATGTCGTCGAGGGGATTGGCGTTGAGGACCATAAGGTCGGCGAGCTTTCCGACTTCGAGCGACCCGAGATCTTTGTCTGCGCCAAGGAAATGCGCGCCGTGGACGCTGGCGACTTCGAGCGCGCCCATGGGTCCGGTTGCGCTGGAAATCATCCAGACTTCCCAATGCGAGCCGATGCCGTGCGCTTGACCGTGCGAGCCAATCGCGCCGTAGCCACCATTGGCGATGATGTCGGCCAGGCCTTGGGCTTGAACGCCGAAATGATAGTCGGTGAGCGGACGCAGCCAGCGGCGGCGGAGGTGCGGCATCAGTTCGCGCCACGGCGTCCAACGCTGGAGCTTCGCGTCTTTCCAGACGTCGCTGATTTGCTGGAAGTATTCTTCGTTCCAAGGGGCCGTACCGCCTACAGTGAACGTTGGAGAATAGACGGTGTGAGACTGGCCAAAGAATTTCGCAACGTCGCCGTAAAGCGGAACATAAGGCGTGGGATGCTCGAAACCGGTCTGGCCATCCATGAGCATGCTGAGTTTGTGGAGCAGGTCGCTGGAGCCTTCGCCAGTCACGCGCAGACCCTTCTTGCGCGCGATTTCGGTAATCCATTGACGCTGCTCGCGGTCCGGCTGGAGATACTGTTTGAGAGAGACAACGCCGTAAGACGCGAGCCGGGTGATTTCGTGCTCCGTGACTTCGTAGCTTGTGAGCTCGTTGAAATTTGGCCCGCTTCCATTCAGCAGCGGCGTCGCGGTGGAATATGTGCGCGGACCAATCGATTTTCCGGCTTCGATCATTTCCGCAAGCGGGAAAACTTCTTCGGACCACGTGGAAGGATCAAGAGTGGTTGTAACGCCGTACGCTAGATAGACGGCGGACTCGAAATTGTGAGTGGGAGTGATGCCGCCGGACTCGCGGTGATGATGCGCGTGCATGTCGACGAATCCAGGAATGATCGTTTTGCCCTTGGCGTCCACCACGCGATCGACGCCAGCCGTTGCGCATGTACCGACACAAGTAATGCGCCCTGCCTTTGCGACGATCGTGCCTTTTTCGATTACTTTGCGGTTTTGCAGAGTAATGATGCGGGCGTTCGTCAACGCGATGGAGCCTTGCGCGATGGCGCGCGGCACGCTGAGGTGAATCTCGGTGGCATCGGTCTTGGCAGTGTCTGTGTGGTAGAGAAAATATTTGTTCGCGTTGCCGTACTCGATGGTCGCGGCGTCGCGCCAGCGCGGATACATGCCGCCGTCGAGGCTCGCGGCCTTAATCGTAAATACCGGCGTCTTGCGATCGAGTCGAATCGCTTCCTGGCCTGTCACATTCATCGGCAGTGGGGCGACGTAGACGTTATCTCCTTCTTGATACGCGACTTGCTGGCCGTTGGCCGACACTTGTACGAGGGTGGCGTTTGGAAATGTGGCGTGAACGCGATGGTCCGAGCCATCGATTTGGATGGAGACGAGATCCGTTACACTTTTCGAATCAAAGGGACTTGCGCCCTTCTCGGTGCGATGCTCCGTAAAATAAATTCTGCCGCCGGGACCAAATTGCGGGCGTGCGCCCGGACCTTCCTGTCCGCTGACACGGGCAATCGTTTGCGGGTCGCCGCCGTTTGAGCGCTGTTGGATGATGTCGTACCACTCATTGCGCGCCCAATCGCGGCCGCGCAGGGTGGCGCCAGAGCCGCGAGAATAGGCAAGTGTTGCGCCGTCCACGCTCCACGTAGGGTTCAGATATTCCCCGGCCTCTTTACCAATGGCGCGCGGTTCGCCGCCCGTCGCCGCAACGGTCCAGAGCTGGCCGTATTTCTCGTCATCCCAGCTTGTGAAGGCGATGGTTTTTCCATCGGGCGACCAAGCCGGCGAGAATTCTCCGGGTGTGAAGGAATCCGGAGTGAGGCGGTGCGGCTTCCCGCTCGGTAGGTCCATTAGCCAGAGCTTGTGGATGGCTTGGAACACGATGCGCTTGCCGTCGGGCGAGGCCGTCTGCCAGCGGATGAATTTTGCTTCAAACGCGTCGTCGCGAAGCGGGATCGGCGAATACGCCATCTCGGAAATGGTGCGGTGGACGTGGACAGTGAATGGAATGCTTTCGACTTTTCCGTTTTCGACCTGCAGCTTGCGGATTTTTCCGCCTTGCGAAATCACTATCGACTTGCCATCTGGCGTCCAGGCCATTCCAGGCAAGATCGTCATCTGGCGCGAGATCTCTTCGGATTCGTCCAGTTCGATGGGGTCCATGATCAGGCGTTCTGTGCCGGTTTGCAGATCGCGCAGCCAAAGAGCGGTGCGCGGGCCAAAGATGTGACCTTTGTAGGATTCCGTTCCATCGGGAATGCGCCTACCGAACGCTACGAATCTTCCGTTAGGCGAAACTTCAGGCGCGATGCCGCCACCGCTGGTGCCCCGGTCTTGTTGCTCCGCTTCACCGCCGGTGATCTCTTCGATCTTTCGGGTTTGCAGATTCATTCGGCGAAGTTGCGCGCAGCCGAGCATCGGGTCGGTGTGTCCAAAGGGAAGCGGCGAGCAGATTTGCACGTCGAAGTATAGGTACTTTCCGTCGTGAGAAACGGAGTGCCAGCCGGGGCCTTTATCCGTTCCGACGAGCTCAATGCCTGAGCCGCCGTCCTTATGGTACATGACGAGCGACCAGCCAAAGGGCGACCCGTCTCTCCGAGTGCCTTGACGCTGGACAACGATGTAGTTTCCATCTGGAGTCCAGACAGGGCTGAGAGCGCGTTGCGTCTTGTCGGTGAAGACTGCGCGAGGATTCTTGCCGTCTGCATCCATCAGCCAGAGATTGTTCTGGCCTTTTCGATCGCTGATGAAGGCGATGGTCTTACCGTCCGGGGAAAAGCGGGGCGTCAAGTTGAGCGCGATACCGGAATCCTGTGTGAGGCTTTCGGCTTTGCCGCCGGTCGCGGGCATGCGGTAAACGTGACCGAGTAGATCGAAGATGATCCACTTGCCGTCCGGAGAGACGTCGAGCGACATCCAAGTGCCTTCGCTTGTGTCGAAATCGATGTCGCGGGTCGTGCCGCGCGCTTGAGTAGTGTCCCACTCGGCAGCGGGCTTTTCTTGTGCTGCAGTCCACGCCGGGGCGAAGAGTGCGGCGACCAGGAGCCACCTGGAAAGATGCAGCAATCGAGAAGATGCAAGAATTTGGATGGAACTTTTGCAGGTGATGCGTCGCATGATCATTCTCCGAAAGTCTTCGCAGGCGGGTTGCCGCTCGCACGGCGCGGCCAGTGCGCTCTCTCGCGACTAAACCTGGCCATTCCCGTGCGCGCGTTGTATCACGCAAGGGTAACAAACGCAACAGCGCCGCACGAATGTGCAACGTTTGTTTCTTGCGCGATGGCGGTTGAGGATTGACTTCGTCTGGTGCGTGTGTTGCACTCGCGGAGCACTCTTCGAGGTGACTGATCATGAGAAGCATTCTTGCTGCGAGCGTGTTCGCGTTGGCCGCGGCCGCGAATAGCGCGGCTATGCCGCAAGCCATTCAGAATGACGACAAGCAAGTGGTTCACTACAAGGGCTCGCTCGATAACGTGAAATACGTGTTCGGCGTAGCTCCACCAGTGGCTCATTTGCGGCCCGGAAATATTCTGGACGCGAACTCGTTAGACTGCTTTGGTAACGGCATTCAGAAGCCTGGCGATACCACCGCCATGGCTAAGGGCGACAATCCCCTGACGGGTCCCTTCTTCATCGAGGGAGCCGAGCCAGGCGACACGCTGGTTGTAAGGATTCTCAATTTAGAGGTGGATGGCAATCAAGGAGTCGGCGCATTTTCTCCGGGTTTTGGAGCGATCAATTCCACTCACTACACGCCGGTGCTCGAAAAAGAGCCCCTGGCCGAAAAGATTTGGTTTTATCCCATCGACCATGCTGACAACACAGCCACGTTTCAGGCGCTCGACTCCAACTACAAAGTTAAAATTCCCATGCATCCGTTTCTGGGCTGTATCGGGGTAGCTCCAGCGAATGGGGAAGCTCGAAGCTCGATCGTTCCGGCGGAATTTGGCGGCAACATGGACGCGCCGGAAGCAAGCGTTGGCAACACGCTCTATCTCCCGGTGAATGTGTCTGGTGGGCTGTTTTATTTTGGCGATGGCCACGCCGCGATGGGCGACGGGGAAGTGGCCGGCAGCGCGATCGAAGTGCCGATGCGCGTGCGGCTGCAGTTCGACGTGGTGAAAGGGAAGCGGACCGGCTGGCCACGTTTCGAGAACGAGAAGGAAATCATGACGACAGGGATCTATCGGCCGGTGGATGACGCCGTACGGATTGCGTTCACCGAGCTGGTGGCGTGGATTCACGCCGACTATGGTCTATCCGAGTTGGACGCGTACGAGCTGCTTTCCAAAGTCGGGAAGATTCATCTGACTGAGATGGTGGACCCGAATTACGTTGTGGTTGCCTCCATCGAAAAGAAGTACCTGCCGCCGCATGCTTCAAGCAGTACTAACAAAACGGCGGCGCACTGATCGGGGCAGCGGACTTCCAGCTCGCTCTTAACTGAACCCGGTTGGTGTGGGCTTGAAATCCTTGACGGTACGGTTTTCCGGCAGGGGCTCGCGCCATAGCACTTCGTGAACATCGATGGGTTCATCGCGGCCTTTGAGCTTCATCGGTAACATCGGGCAGCAGGAAATCTCGTGCCCGATTTGTTTAAACGTCGCGTTGGAAATGACGATCTGTGCCGGTCCCGCCTGGGACGTCAGCCGCGAGGCAACGTTCACCGTGTCGCCGATTGCCGTGTAATCCATGCGACGCTCGGTCCCGAGAAATCCCACCACCGCTTCTCCCGTGTGAATGCCGATTCCGATATTAAGCGGCGGTTTCCCCGAAACGCGGTTCAGCTCTTCAAGACTCTTCTGCATCTGCACAGCTGCGCGCACGGCCGCGTCCGCGTCATTTTGCAGGGCAAAAGGCGCGCCGAACAACGCCATCAATCCATCGCCCAGATATTTATCCAACGTTCCATCGTGCTCAAAAATCACGTTGGTCATGCGCGCGAAAAACTCGTTCAGGACTTCCACGGCCTCGCGCGGTTTCATTTTTTCCGCCATGCTTGTAAATCCGCGCACGTCGGCAAACAGAAGCGTAATCCGCTGACTTTCGCCGCCGAGCCGGATGTCAGCCGCTTCCGCTGTAATTTTTCGGGAAATAGCCGGCGAGAGAAACCTCTCCAGCGCACTCAATTGCACGCCTTGCCGTTTCACTTCGCTTTTTGCCATGACGCGGTCAATCACCAGCCCCGCTTGCGCTGCAATCACGGCAAAAACTTCTAGATCCTCGGGCGTAAATGTCCCTCGCTTGGAAAGGTTGTCCACATACAGCAAGCCAAAGAGTCGTTCGCGGCTGCCTAAAGGCGCGCACATCGCGGACTGCATTCCAGACATCGCCATGCTCTGGCTGCCCGAGAATCGCACGTCTTCCTTGGCGTCCATCACCAGCAGCGGTCCCTTACTCTCCATTACCTGCTGAATGATGGCGCGCGAGAGGGCCATCTCCGGTGTCGATGTTTTCGGAGCTTGGCGATAGCGAAGGATAGCGGGCAGAAAAGTATAATTTGCGGCTGACTGCGGCGCATCGCGCAGAGAGTCTTCCGTAAGCAACATGGCGTAGCCGCGCTCGGCGCCATCGATCTGAAGCACCAGATCAAGCACGCATTCCGTCACGTCCTCGACCGTATTTTTGTCGCCTAACGCTCTGCTAACCTGATAGAGCAACGTGAGCAACCGGTTCTCACGCTTTAGAAATTGGATCCGGCTGTCGGTATCGACTCGAGGCTCGGTCCAATCCGTCGGTGGTTTCGCCTTGGACCGCTCCAGGAGCTTCGCGACGCCTTCCTGATCGATGATTTGCGTCAGATGCGAAGCAAGCTCAGGCGAAGTCTTCGCCACGACAGCGCTGCTTGTCATGTTCTCGAATCGCAGCTTAATATCTCCGAGGCCGATAACGTCGCCGCTTCTCAGTTCGGCGCGCTCGATGCGCACGCCGTTGACGAGAACTCCATTTGCGCTGTGCTGGTCCTTGACAACCCAATTGTCGCGTTTGCCTTCGAGAACCGCATGACTGCGCGAGATGCTGGAGTGCGGAAGTGTGATGTCGTTGGACGCGGCCCGCCCGATGTGAATCGTCGAGCCGTCCTGCAACTCATAGAGACGCGGCTGGGAGCCGGGCCGTTCGATGATTAGCCGTGGCATGATTGGAAAAAAGTGCTAACGATATGTTCGGTCACTTTCGCGAAGCGCGCAACGAGAGTGTGGCGGCAATTGTCTGATTTTGCAATCCAGCCAATTTCCATTCGCCCGCAATGGAATAGTCCAAGGCAATTTAGGCTACGATAGCCTCATGTTCAGCGACTTGGTTCTCGACCACTTCCGCAATCCTCGCAATGCTGGAAAGCTGGCGAATGCCAGCGCGGAGGTGCAGGCCACAAATCCTGTCTGCGGCGACATTTTGGAACTCGCCGTTCGCGTTGAGGAGGGGCTTATTAGGGAGGCACGCTTCCTCTGCCGCGGCTGCACCACATCTATTGCCTGCGCGTCCTTCCTGACGGAGCGGCTGACAGGCAGCGCAATCGCGGCCGCGCGCTCGATAACACCCGACACCATCTCTGAAGACCTTGGTGGTCTGCCGCCTGCAACATTTCATGCGGCGCAACTTGCCGCAGAAGCTCTGGCGCTTCTTCTCCAGAAATTGCCTTAACGGAAAGCGTCTCGGCCAGCAAGACTCAGCCGTGCAAAGCTCTCTGCAATGTGTCAGGGTCGTTCAAATTCAGCACGCAACCTTCCTCATTTGTTTGAACGACCTGCACTTCGCCCGCATGAGCCCACACAACGGAGCGCGCTCCCGTCTCGATCGGCGCCTTCATCAAATCCTCATACAACGCCGCTGAAAAAATGACTGGGTGCCCGCGTCGGCCGTTATACACAGGAAGTACGATGGATTTACGGGAGCTGTAAAAGCTGTCGATGAGCTCGCCCACAAGCCCCGAGCTGATCAGCGGATGATCAATTAAAAGAAGTAGGATGCCGTCTGTGTTCGGTGGCAGACTTCGCAGAGCCACATGAATCGAACTTAATTGCCCTTTTTCCCACTCCTCGTTGACGAGCACTTCTTCAGGAGCCAGATTCACTTCTTTGACGATCGGGCCTGCATCGGCCCCCAGTACCACGCGGCGCACGCCAATTTTTGGGTGACGGGCCACGTCCAGCAGGTGTTCAAGGAAGGGACGACCCTGATAGGTGAGCAGCGCCTTCGGCGAGCCCATCCGGCGCGATGCGCCGCCCGAGAGGATGACGGCAGCGAGCATGCCACCTCTTTCAGCGTTCCGTGAGTGCTGGCCTGGCTTCGTAATTCAATTTCTTATGCGCAGCCGATTCCGCATTGCGGCGAATGGCTATCAGCTCCGCCACGATACTGATGGCAATCTCCTCAGGGGCAAGCGCTCCGATTTCCAGCCCCATCGGCGCGAACACGCGCTGAAATTCCTCCGGGCGATAGCCGTCGTTCTCCAATGCTTTATACACCGAAAGCACTTTGCGTTTGCTTCCGATCATTCCCACGTAGCGGGCAGCCGTTCGAACAGCCCATCCGAGCACTCGCATGTCTTCTTTGTGACCGCGCGTGACTATAATCAGGTAACTCGCGGCATTCGGATGAATCTTGTCGAAGGCATCCTCGTACGTCGTGTAAATCTCCTGTGCCATGGGAAAGCGTTCCGAGTTGGCAAACGCCTCGCGATCGTCCACGACGCAAATACCAAAGCCCGCCGCGTTGGCCGCCTTCGCTACCGCCATCGAAACGTGCCCTCCCCCAAATAAATACAAAAGCGGTTGCGGCAAGATGGGCTCAACGAAAACTTCCAGTGTGCCCCCGCAAATTAGACCGTTGTCGTAACTCGCCTCGTTATTCAGATTAAATACCATTTTGCGCGGCGCTTCCTTGTGCATCACTTCCTTGGCGGCCGCCCAAACTTCCGCTTCCACACAGCCGCCGCCGATGGTTCCGGCGATCGAGCCATCATCCCGCACCAGCATCCGAGAGCTTTCATAACTCGGAATCGAGCCGTTCGTGTGCACAATGGTGGCTAGCGCCCCGCGCCGCCCCGCGCGCCTCATTCTTACGATCTCTTCGAATAGATCCACGCTCTGCCTCAGCCCTCAGCCTACGGCGCGTCCCGAGCCATGTCAATGCGCGTGGAACCTAAAGGGCGGCTTTCTGGACACTCTCGCAGCCGGATGTTACCTTGCGATTCTCACACCAAATGAGGGGGCGCAATGAAGGCGATTCGATTCCATCAGCACGGCGGACCGGAAGTGTTGAAGTACGACGAGGCAGAGGTGCCTGCCGTGCGCGCAAATGAAGTGCTGGTGCGCGTTAAAGCTTGCGCGCTGAATCGTCTCGATCTATGGGTGCGCGGCGGCTTGCCCAATGTCCCGATTCCACTTCCACACATTCCCGGAAGCGACGTTGCAGGCGAAGTGGCGGAGGTCGGCGCGGACGTTACGACCGTTAAGGTCGGCCAGAAAGTGGTGCTCGCACCTGGCGTGACGTGCGGCAAATGCGCTGCTTGTCTCTCCGGCCACGACAATCGTTGCCGGCAATTCACCAACCTGGGTTACATGATCGACGGCGGCTGCGCTGAGTTCGTGCGCTGCCCGGAAGTCAACTGCATTCCCTATCCCGAAAATCTTTCTTTTGAAGAGGCAGCGAGTATCCCGCTTGTATTCCAGACGTCTTGGCACATGCTCGTCGCACGCGCGGAACTCCAGCCAGGCGAAGATGTTCTGATTCTCGGAGCCGGAAGCGGCGTTGGCAGCGCGGCAATACAAGTCGCCAAGTTTTTTGGCGCACGCATCATTGCGACTGCCGGAACCGACGAGAAATTGGCGAAGGCGCGCGAACTCGGCGCTGACCACGTCATCAACCATAAATCGCAGAAAATCCGCGAAGAAGTACGCCGCATCACGAACAAGCGCGGCGTCGACGTAGTTTTCGAGCACGTAGGCACCGCGACATGGGACGAGAGCGTGGCCAGTCTCGCTCTCGGCGGCCGCCTGGTGACTTGCGGTGCTACCACTGGCTATGACGCCAAGATCGATCTGCGCTTTTTGTTCAGCCGACAACTCTCGTTACTCGGCTCCTATATGGGAGCGAAGTCGGAACTCCTAACGGTGATGAAACTCGTGGCGGCAGGACGCTTCAAGCCCATTGTCGATCGAGTCTTTCCGCTGGTGGAAGCGGCCGGCGCGCACGCCTATCTCGAAGCGGGATCGCAGTTTGGCAAAGTAGTTCTTTCCGTGTAGCGAATTCGGGCGGGAACTCTGCTATTCTCTCCGCGTCTCGCTCACGAAAAAAGGGAAGCAGCAACTATGGCAAGCTGGCAAGCTCATGTTTCCGCTTGGGTCGTCAAATGGCGTGTGAAGCGCAAGCTTCGCGGCGTACGCGATTACCGTGTGGCGCGCAAAATTCTCCGCCCGGATCCGTACAAGGTGCCAGCCTCGATTCGCATCTCTCCTGCGCAAGTTGGTGGAGTTCCCGGAGAATGGGTCGAAGGACCCGCCGCGACAAAAACTGTTCTTTTTTATCTGCATGGCGGCGGCTATTTCGCGTGTTCGGCGCAATCCCATCGCCCTATCACTGTTGGCTTCGCCCTCCATGGTTTTCGAGTGCTGGCTCCTGACTACCGCCTCGCGCCAGAAAATCAGTTTCCCGCCGCGGTTGATGACGCGGTTGCCGCTTATCGTGGGCTCCTCGCCGAAGGTCATTCCCCCGGAAGCATCGTGGTCGCGGGAGATTCCGCCGGCGGAGGGCTGACGCTGTCTTTGCTGCTCGCGCTTCGCGAAGCGGGGACGCCGCTCCCCGCAGGCGCGGCTCTTTTTTCGCCCTGGACGGATCTTGCCGCTACAGGCGAATCCATTCTCATCAATGCCGACCGCTGCGCCATGTTTCACGGACCGGACATCGGCTTGAGCGCGCGCTACTATTTGGGCGAGACGGATCCGCGCCACCCAATTGCCTCTCCACTTTATGCCGATCTCAAAAGCCTTCCTCCGCTGCTCATCCACGTGGGCGAAGACGAAGTCCTGCGCGACGATTCCACTCGCCTCGCCGCACGCGCGAAGGAAGCGGGCGTTCGCGTCGAACTCAAAATCTGGCCGGTCGTTCCGCATGCCTGGCAGCTCGCGCCGCACATGATTCCCGAGGCTCGCCAGTCGCTACGCGAGAGCGCCGCCTTTCTCCACTCTCTAACAGCTCCGGAAGCATCGAACAAAGTAGCGTAAAGCCTCATGACGGATCATTCCATGCAGAGCAGCCAGCCGGAAGAAATCAACGTCGACGTGCTCATCGTCGGCGGCGGTTTTTCGGGCCTATGCATGGCCATCAAGCTTCGTGAAGCAGGGATGAATTCCTTCCTGCTGATCGAGAAAAGCGACGACATCGGCGGCACCTGGTACGACAACCGCTATCCCGGCTGCGCCTGCGACATTCCTTCGCATCTGTATTCCTTTTCCTTCGAGCTATCGCCGAATTGGTCGCGTATGTATCCCGGCCAACAGGAAATTCATGCTTATCTCAAGCGCTGCGTCGAACGTTACGAACTCTCGCCGTATATACGCTTGAACACGCGCTTTCACGAAGCGACCTGGGAGGAAGCTGAGAGTGTTTGGCATGTTACTGCGGGGGAGGGAATGCGCATCCGCGCGCGTGTACTCGTCTCTGGTATCGGCGCTCTACATATTCCGTCATTCCCCAATCTGAGAGGTATCGACAGTTTCACCGGTCCAAAATTCCATTCTTCAAATTGGGACCACAACGTCGATCTTGCCGGAAAAAACGTAGCCGTCGTGGGTACCGGCGCAAGCGCGATCCAGTTCGTTCCTCAAATTGCTCCTCGCGCTGGCAAGCTTTATCTTTTCCAGCGCACTCCGCCCTGGATCGTCCCGCGCATGGATTTTCCCATTCAAGAAAAGTGGCGGCGCCGTTTCCGCCGCTTTCCCCTGATCATGCGCGCGTTTCGTCAACTCATTTTCTGGCGGCAGGAGTTTCGCGTTCTCGGCTTCCTGGGCAATCGCTTTGTTCGCGGCAAGGCCACCGAAATCGCGACCCACCACTTGGAAAAGCAAATCAAGGATCCAAAACTTCGCGCCGCCCTCAAACCCGATTACGAATTGGGCTGCAAGCGCGTCCTCGTCTCTGACGATTACT
>Ga0207145_1057_pt1 | contig 16082 bp, 15 predicted proteins | sample Alteio_BWMinHeat_35_FD_153578 | JGI IMG/M metagenome (GOLD analysis project Ga0207145, IMG submission 153578) | Enriched cells from forest soil in Barre Woods Harvard Forest LTER site, Petersham, Massachusetts, United States -... | ecosystem: Environmental > Terrestrial > Soil > Temperate forest >...
GTGCCTACCTGCGCAGAATGCAAAGTATCTCCTATCGGTTCTTTGGGCGCAACAGAAGTTCATGCAGCTTATATAGCGCCAAATTGCAGCATAGTCATTTTAGGAACGAATGAGGGAACGGTGAACATCTGGGACATCATAAATACCACAGCATGCAGAGTCTGCAGAGGCCATGAAGGTTGTATTAACTCTGTAAGCATGTCACCCGATATGAGGTCTATTATTTCAACTTCAGAAGATGGAACGGTACGTATTTGGAGCAAAGATGGTCAGTTGATGGCAATATGTGATCATGATGACGATCAAGAGGCCACCAAGGCAGTCCACGTAACAGGAAATGGTAAGATTGTTGCCAATTCTGATGACGGAAGTATATATACTTGGAATATACAAAAAAACATACAATGGAACTCAAATTTCGGTACTGTACGAAACTATATTGCACAAGCGAGCAGCAATCAAGTGAGAGAAATCTGGGCAGTGTTGCAGCGCCACTCTAAAGAATATGGCATCGCTCAGCAAGAAGAATGTTGGCAAGAAATACTAAAGCTTATAGCTAGAAGCGCATCTAGGAGAAGCTCAACAACGTAATCCGCAAGACAGGAGCTGCACTGAGTTTTCTGATGCACGTTCCGATCCACCTATTAAATTTTAGATAATTCCGCAATTTTTATTCGTCTTCACCATTCATTCTATCTTGGTCGCAAATTGTGCACCGCTCCATACATTTTCTTGTTTGTTCGCCTATTTGACATACTATTTTTTTTATGGTATATTTTTTCTGTTGAGGTATAACATCGTGTTATGCCATATGCCAAAAGAGTTAAAAAGATGAAAAGCACATACAACAGTTTTGCTTCAAATCAAGGTTCATGGGCCAGTCCCATGAGCAGCTCTTATAGCGCCCTTTTGGCATTCCCTCTCAATGCTCTCATTATTACGTCTATTCTGTCCTACGGGACTAAACATATACTATAAAAAACTTACCCCTCATTTTTGTTGTCTATTTTTAAATCACCTGAGCATGGTGTGAGAATCACCTCTCATAGTGTGAAAAATAGACATTGGATAGAATAATTACATCAATTACTTGATTGGAAATACTATGTTAAGACAGTATATAGTAAGCATGATCATGCTTACCGTTACGTGCACTGCATTCTGCATGGAGGATGATTCCTCTGTTCGTGTGCTTGCAAAAGAAGCTGCAATAGGTACAGTTGCTGGAGCTGCAGAGGTGACTGCCAACTCTCCACTTATCTATTTCAAGAACGCCATGCAGCAAGGCCATAAGATATCTATGGATCCTAAGGTATGGTACCGTGGATATGGAATGAATGTCGCCGCAATGGGACCGACAACTGCTGTCCAAATCTGCACAGATAGAGGACTTGAAACAGTTGTGCCGGGAACCGATTTGTATAGCAAAGTAGCACGTGCATTTACTGCCGGAGCTCTTTCTGCAGCGGTAAATGGACCCGTTGAATTGGTCATCAGAGATCAACAGGAACACAATGGAACTGCAGTAGCAACCTGCAAGAAAGTGCTTTCGGGTGGTGGCTTGCGGGCGTTTGGCCGCGGATGGGCTGCGACAGCGTTGCGTGAAGGCGGATTTGCCACGGGGTACTTGGTTGCTTTCCCTATGGTTGAAGCAGCAATCAAGAAATCACAAGATGCTGCTCTAAGCAACATAGACGATCCATGGGTAAAAGCGATAGTATCACATCCTGCCTGCGCCTATGTTGGTGCTGGAGCAGCAACTGGTATCGCTTTTGCAGTGGCAACACATCCATGTGATACCGTCAAGACAAAGCTCCAAGCTGATTACCAAGGTGCTTTATTCAAGAACACCCAAGATGTGGTTCGCACTGTGATTGCTAAGAAAGGTGTTGCCGGGCTTTTCGCAGGTGCATCACCACGCGCAGTCCGTGCCGGATTAGCAATTCCTTTGATAGGTACTATAAAAAAGTACTTTTCTGAGGAAAAAGCTGAATAGCATACGTAGGTAAGATGTCTGGTACCGGGTCGTGATACAACGGTCTGGTACCAGACGGTACCATTTTTTACAAGTTAAAAAGGAAAATTTATCCACAAGATATACTATATTAGCACTGTCGATCCGCTCATTAAAAGAATAAAGGTCTCATATGAGCATACCTTATCCGATTGAGCCTTCCATCTCCGCTTCTATGAGGCGATTCAATTCAACTGCATACTCAAGAGGAAGCGTTTTTACAAATGGTTCGATAAAGCCATTAACAATCATGGCACTTGCTGCCGCTTTAGAAATACCCCGTGAGGCCAGGTAAAAAAGCTGCTCATCTTGAATCATAGAAACAGATGCTTCATGACCTACATCCACCTGAGATTCATTAATAAGCATCGTAGGATAGGTATCTGTTTTAGAAAAGCTATCAACAAGAAGCGCATCACATTGCACCCGAGAGCGTACATTTTTTGCACCTTGTACCACTTTTAAGAGCCCCCTATAACTTGAACGTCCACCATCTTTACTAATCGATTTGGCTACAATCGTCGAATGAGTATTTGGAGCAAGATGAATAATCTTCCCCCCAGAATCTTGATGCTGCCCTTTGCCCGCTACGGCAATAGAAAGAACTTCACCCTGAGCACCCTCCTCTTTGAGAATAACTGAAGGATACTTCATCGTAACTTTACTCCCAAAGTTACCATCAATCCACGAAACCCGCGCATCCCTATAAGCAAGCGCGCGCTTCGTTACTAAATTATAGACATTCGAAGCCCAGTTCTGGATGGTAGTATACGTAACCTGCGCACCTCGATGTGCAATAATCTCAACAACGGCGCTATGCAAAGAGCTTGAGCTATACACAGGAGCACTGCATCCTTCAATATAGTGAACTGATGAGCCTTCATCAGCAATAATAAGCGTCCGTTCAAATTGACCCATCTGCGCCGCCTCTATCCTAAAGTAGGCCTGTAATGGCAAATCGATCTGTACTCCTTTGGGGACATAGATAAAACTTCCTCCGCTCCACACAGCCGAATTAAGCGCTGCAAAAGGATTATCGTTGGGGGGCACTAACGTAGCAAAGTACTTTTTAAAAAGCTCTGGATGCTGAGCAAGGCCGGTATTCATATCACAAAAGATAACACCTTTATCAACCCACTCTTTTTTTAAGCTTTTATAAATTACCTCTGATTCAAATTGAGCACCTACGCCGGCTAGCAGAGCCTGCTCGGCTTGAGGAATCCCAAGTTTTACAAACGTTTGCTTTATATTCTCAGGAACATCTTCCCAGTTGCGCTTCTGCTCCTCAAGAGGGCGTACATAGTAATAGATATCATCAAGCTTGAGCTCAGAAAGATCGGGGCCCCAATCAGGTAACGGCATCTCTTTGTAGAGATGTAGTGCTTGTACCCGAAAGTCGGTCATCCAAGCTGGCTCTGACTTCCTACTTGATATCTCGCGCACCACCCCTTCATCAAGTCCTAGTTTCGCTTTAAAGGCATAGTCCATCGTAGCCCTCCTGATCAATTTTCTGGGCTAAGGAATAGGAGCCGGTAGCTCTGATGGATCCTTGAGAAAGAACATGGACATACTCAGGCATAACATACTCAAGAAGTCTCCGATAATGAGTAATGATAAGCAGGGAGAACGATCTTTTCTGTTGCTCTAAAGTAAGCACCTTACTCACCTGTTTTAATGCATCAACGTCGAGTCCTGAATCAATCTCATCAAGAATCGCTAACTTCGGTTTAAAAAGAAGAATTTGCGCAACTTCAAAGCGCTTCTTCTCACCACCTGAAAACCCTTCATGCGCGTTGCGGTAGACAAAACTATGATCAAGCTGAACAGCATCAAAAGCTTCATAGACGCGCTCCTTGAAAGCAGTAACCGAAACCTCTTCTTGAGTAAGCATACGATGCGCTTCTTTTAAAAAGGTAAACACCTGTACGCCAGGAATTGCGGGTGGCTGCTGGGGCGCTAAGAAAAGACCGCTACGAGCACGATGTTCAATCGGCATCGTAAGCAACTCTTTGCCTTCAAAGCGGCATGACCCTGCCACGATATCATACTGAGGATACCCCATAAGAGCAGATGCCAAGGTGCTTTTTCCTGAGCCATTTGAACCCATCAAAGCATGCACTGTTCCAGGAGCAATCGTTAAGGAAAGATTTTTGATTATAGGACGATTCTGAAAACAGATCGTAAGATCAGCAATCTCGAGCATCAGCTACCTAGCGTTGGAGGACTAGAAAAGATTATGTACTAAGCTTATCAGAGAGCCCCCTAATACACAACATCGCATGCTCGTTCAACACAGGCCTATGGCCTTGCACGAAATAGTATGCAGCAATATTGAGCGAAATTGTCTGTCCCTATTGTAAGCCAAGCGCTTTCCGTACCTTTTGTCCGATACCCACCAGTCTTTCTTTTGGCTCATTTGAAAATACAAATCGTACATAGTGAGCAGCATTGGACCCCCAACCAACCATCGGAGTTACGGCGATTTTTGCATCCTTAAAAAGCTTCTCTACCATAACGGGTGCAGTCATACCAAGCTCGTGCGCATTGACTAGCAAAGACCATCCTCCGTGGGGCGGAATAACGGGAAGTCCTTCAAGCTCAGTAAGCAACACATCTCGCCTTTCTTGCCATACCGAAAGTGCTTCCTGCAAACCATCATCCTGTGCTGTAAGCCCGGCGGCAACTCCAGCCATACTAATGCCCGTTTGGCAGACAACGTTGGCTATGCTTACCAGTCCAATATCATTCATAATTTCTTCAGGACCGACAACCCAGCCTACACGCCAACCGATCATTCTTAATTCTTTCGAGGCTGCTCCTACCGTTATTGTTCGCTCCTTCATACCCTGATATGTAGCAGGATGGAGCACCTTACGCCCATCATAGAGAATGCGTTCCATGGCAGCATCATATAAGAGCCATGCGTCAACTTGTGTAACTACTCTAACGACAGCTTCCCATTCAGCATGAGTAAGCACATGCCCCGTTGGCATACCAGGACTGATTACTACCATGCGGGTACGAGATGATGCAGCCTGTTCTAAAGCAGCAATATCTAATCGCCAACCGGAGGCAGAGGGAACGAGCGGAACAAATACTACGTTCCCGCCAGCAATGCGAATACGATTGATAATTCCTGCATAGGTAGGATCGGTAACAATTACTTCATCTCCAGGCTCAAGCGTTGCGAGCAAGCAATTGAGAATACCGGACATTCCACCCGCAGTAATAATGCACTGACTACGCCAGTCGTAGTCCACACCGCTCACTGAAGATACTCTTCGAGCTGCTGCTTTCCTCAGCTCATCTTGGCCAAGAAAAGGGAGATAACTATTGTTTTCATCACGCCCTATCGCTTCCTTGGTAGCTTGTAGAGCAACCGCTGGAGGCATAATATCGGTATCAAGATTTTCAAGACGTAACATCTCTGGATCATGCGCTGCATCTGCTGCGCTACCCATCCTCTCAACACCAATGCCCGGAACATGAGCTAATCGTGATACTCTTTTTAGACGTGGCATACGAGCTCCTTTCTATAGTGTGGTTTACTGCCATGCACTTTCATACTAAGCGAGTCCCCAAACTTTGTCAATTGGTTTATTATTGACAAAATGTCTAAATATGATATACTCACTACTAACTTGTTTATGAGAACCTGTTTGAGCAGGTTTAAAAACCTTGAGGACTCCATGCAAAAGCAGTTTACGACCATCTGGAAAAACTACGAGCCTATGATGAAAGCCATTGTAGAACTCTTTCACCCTTTTGTTGAAGTGGCCGTGCATGATCTTGAGCAGGGCACACTTGTTGCTCTCTATAACAACATCTCACGCCGCAAAATCGGCCAACCCTCTCCTCTTAAAGAATTACACATCACAAGTGAAAAGTTCCCGCCCTATTTCGCACCATACTATAAGCAAAACTGGGATGGCCGCCCTTTAAAATGTACCTCCATAACCTTACGAAATAGCAAAGGAAAGGCAATTGGATTGATATGCATAAATGCAGACGTCAGCTTACTCCATGAAACGCAGCGCGTTATTGAAACCTTTCTTCGCATTAAAGATACTTCAGAGAATCCTGTGGAAATCTTTGGAGGACAAGCAAAATCACACATAGATGCCTTGATCGAGGAGTACATACATGAAAACAAGCTTTCACTTGCGCACCTTGACCGCGAGGGGAAGAAGCGCCTCGTACACCATCTGTACCAAAAAGGTAGCTTCAATTTCAAGAATGCAGCTCCTCTCATTGCTAAAAAACTTGGAAGTTCTCGAGCAAGCATCTATAACTATATCAAGCAGCTTGACTAGAAATAAGCATGCAAACAAACTCTCAAAAAAGCGCCCTTGTCGACATTCCACGCATGCCCACCAGACGCACTATAGCAGAGACACCATTCCGATAAGCGCCCATTAGTCATCCCATTGAAAAAAGATTGCTTTTTGTATAAAAGTTTAGTATACTTTTTAATATATACTTATCATAGTCAGATCAAATTCAACGAAAGGAATGTATCATGACTTTGCGCAGCACCTCAAGGTGTTTTTTTACTTTAAATAGCACACGCTCTTCTCAAGCTTTCTCTTCAATGGCAGTTCATGCCCATTCCGTTCATCATTGCCATCACGTGGCATAACACATTCCCCACTTTTATTTAATTAATTACGAATTTTTGACACGTACCTTAGGTACGTAGGTGCTTTTTTTGTATAGGCACCCAACCCCTAAAAGGATTTCTCATGTTTAAAAAACTTGCAATAGCCGCATTTTGTGTGGCTCTTATTAGCATTGCTGGACTACGTTATATGACCACCACCTCTCAAGATGGTCAAACCCTCACCTTAGGAACCATGAGTGGCTGGCCTCCTTTTGTACAACTAGCTACTGATGGCTCGTATGAAGGATTTGATATTGATATCGCAAATATTATTGCGCAACGGCTTGGTAAAAAGTTGGTCATTAAGGATATGGACACCGCAATGCTCATCAGTGCCCTCAATCAGGGGCAGGTAGATTTCTTGATGACAGGACTCGACATCACTCCAGAGCGGCTTCAGCAAATCACCATGATACCCTATCAAGGAGAGCCAATCACTTCATATCCTCTTATTTTCTTTAAAGAAATTCCTGAGGGGATTGAAACACTTGCTGATCTTAAAAAGCTTCCCAATGCTATCTTATGCGTTGAAGCAGGTTCAAGCCAAGAAGAGATACTTCGTGGCTACGAAGGATTTGAGATTAAGCAGGTAGATCCACTTGTCTCTCTTTTAGAGCTAAAAAATGGGCGTGCAACAGCAACCCTCCTTGATGAAAAGATGTTCAAATCTCTTCAACAAAAAGAGCCCAATCTCAAAGCTAAGATGGTACCGTTACGCCCTGAAGAGGTCATCCTTGGATGTGGCATCGGTATCAAAAAAGAGAATGCCGACCTCATAGCAAAGATTACGGCTATCATCGACGATCTCAAGAAAACAGGTCTTCTTAAGAAGTTAGAACAACGGTGGATTGCGAAGGAGCCATCATGACACAGTATACGACCCTCTTCCTCAAGGGCACGGGAATGACCCTTTTGCTCTGGGTATCATGCTCACTGCTCAGTCTCATGCTTGGCCTTTTTGCGGGAACTCTGCGTAGCACTCAGCTACGCATACCCCTTATTTCTCCCCTGCTTGACGGCATTACTCTCTTGTTGAGAGGAATACCCTTATACTCACAGCTTATGATCACTTATTTTGCGGTACCTCAGCTCATTGGATTTGCACCATCAGCACTTCTGACAGGCATCCTCACTCTAGGATTCTGTTCTGGTGCTTACGCAAGTGAACTGATACGTAATGGCTATAATACGATCGATAAGGGTCAATGGCTTGCTGCACAAGCACTTGGCTATGCTCGCTGGCAACAGGTGCGTTATATTATAGGGCCTCAAATGCTACAGAAAACATTTCCTGCTCTTGTAAATGAATATTTGATGGTACTGAAGAGTACTGCACTGTTGGGAGCGATAGGAATTATCGAAGTTACGAAGATAGGAACTAATGTGATGTATAAGACCTTTCAGCCGATCCCGGTCTGTCTTGCAGTTGCAGCTATCTATCTTATACTTGCTGCTCTATTGACACTTTTTGCTAACTGGATCGAAAGGAGCTACGCATGCTCTCAGTAACCAACCTTACATTCAAACGGGGCTCCCAAACGATTCTAGACCAGGTAACCTATACGTTTGCCCCAGGGACGATTACCTGTATTGTCGGCCCGAGTGGCTCTGGTAAGTCTACATTGCTTGCTTGCCTTACTCAGTTATATACTGCCTATGAAGGAACTATTAGGAGTAATGACCTGGTTTTGTCGAGCCTTACAGCCAAAGAGCGGGCCCAGACTATCGGCATCGTCTTTCAAACATGGCATCTTTTTCCTTTGCTCACTGCTCAAGAGAATGTAACTCAGCCACTCATGCTTATAGGTGACTTTAGTAAAGAACAGGCTCGCGAAAAAGCAGCGGAATTGCTTCGTACGTTTGATATGCAAGACTATGCGCATTCTTATAGTTCGCAGCTATCAGGCGGTCAACAACAGCGCATTGCTCTCGCTCGTGCTCTTGGGCTCAAGCCAAAGATTCTTTGTCTTGATGAGCCAACCTCAGCTTTAGATGCTGGCAATAGCCAGCTGCTTATTGAAGAGCTCAAGCAACTCAAACAGACGGGCATAACGGTCATAATCACGAGTCATGATAGAGAGTTTGTCGCCTCAGTGGCAGATACTGTGCTAGAGCTTGAGGAAGGCAAACTCAAATCGACATCTTTAAAAAACTAGTTTCAGACGGGCTTCTCGACAAAATGTGAAAAAACGCCTATTGCTTGACAATTTTTCAAGGAATTTTGAATAGGACTGTATGATTTTTTCAGGAAACTAGTGCTCTCTACATAACAAAGCAAGCTGATGGCACACCAAATATTGAGAAACATACAAGACTCTGACCAGAGCTCTTTTGTCCAGCAGATTATGAAGCAAGCTGTTTGAGAGCATCTTCGGTAACGCCCTGTTTACGGAGCCACGAAACTGCATCAATTGCAGCAGCAGCGCCCCGTCCAGCAGCAACAATAGCTTGGCGATAGAGGTCATCTTCTACGTCACCGGCAGCAAATACACCCGGAACTGAAGTCGCCTGGGTCCGACCCTCAACGAGAATATGGCCATTTTCAGAAAGGGCAAGCTGCCCTACAAAGAGATCGGTATTCGGATGATGTCCTATTGCTAAGAAGACGCCATCTGCGTCTAAAACCTCTGTTTTGTTCGTCTCAATGTTCAGAATTTCAATCCCCGTAACTCCTTCGTTGTTACCAAGAATACTCTTTACCTGGACCCCATACCGAGGAGGTTTGATCGTCGGATATCCTTGCAGTTTCTGTTGCATTGAATGAGCAGCGCGCATTTGTTGACTCCTCACCAAACAGGTAACGCTTTTAACGTGAGGAGCAAGCTGGAGAGCTTCTTCAACGGCTGAATCTCCACCACCTATAACAAATACATCTTTCCCCTTAAAAAATAGCCCGTCACAGAGTGCACATGATGATACCCCATTGCCATAGTGGGTTTCTTCTCCCGGGACATTAAGCATTTTGGGAGTGGCGCCCGTTGCAATAACCAAAGAGAGCACTCGGTACATGGTACCTTCTTCTGTTCCTATCATAAAAGGCCATTGACTAAGGTCTACTGACACAATGGTCTCATCAAGAATTTTTACACCCGCCTGACGAGTCTGTTCAATCATAGTATCCATGAATATATCACCTGCAACCTTCATAACGCCAGGATAATTGTCAATGAATGACGTTTTTGTAAGTAATCCACCAGACGTCTGCCCCATAAAGAGAGTTGTTGGCATTCCAAGACGGACACTATATTGCGCTGCAGCTAATCCAGCAGGCCCCGATCCGAGAATCACCATAGGAAGTAGGTCAGGCACTTTAGCTTTAGAAAGTTCCTCACCCATAAGGCTCGAAGAGCACAATCCCATCACTGATACAAAAAGAATAGATATATAATTTTTCATCATAATAACCTCACCATAGTTTTCTGATACCCTTTATACTGTATATAGCATACCGAAACTAGTCACTGTCCGTCAAAGGGTCATTCCCCTTGCATCAAAGATCACTTCAAAGAAAGTGCTGGACCAAACTTTATGATAGTTACTTACCGGTTAGCCATGGGTTTCTTCACTATTCATAACAAAATCATCAAAAAGACTCAAGGGATCTGCTTCATTTCTATATTTTTCCACGGCTTTACCAAGAAGCTCTTTCTGATGCTCATGTAAATGCACCGTAAAATGATCATGATCTATAAGTGCTGCAGGGTTTTCATGAGCTTTATCCATGAGCTCAAGGAGTGCCTTATCAGAAGAGATAATCTCTTTTTGTTGGCTGGTTAACGAACGTTTAAAACGTTCCATAATAGGTAAATTGAGAGCTGATTTGATAAGTAAGCCGAGTATACCAAGAGTTCCCAAGCCAAGAGCTATTCGTCCTTTATGATTCCAAAGCCATCCCGCATCCTGCGATAATGACTCGCGAGTAGAAGCAAGGTCTCCTCGCAAAGCCGTGCCAAGGTGATAACGATCGGCACTCTTCTTAGCCCCATATAGCACGAGTAAAGCCACTCCCATTGCCGCAAAGTCCTTCTTAGAGAGCCCTTCACGCTTAATGCGATCATAGGCTATATACATAGGAACCCCAACATTTTCAATAAGGTAATCTTTAAGATAGTGCCTCAAGGATTTCTGTTCACTTTTTTGGGCACTTTCTAAAGATTTGAGAGCAAGTAAGGTGAGTACCCAGACCCCGATAATTGGACTGGTAACGTAGGACACGTCAGCAGCACCGTTCATAAGAAGAATGGCTAGCTCTTCAGATGATTCTGCGATTTTATGTGAAGTGCTTTTATGCTCAATGAACATCTTTTGAGCATTAGGCTCTGGTGTTGGGTCCATACCATATAGAGGAGCCAGTGACGCACTCATTAGGATTCCCCAAAAAAACGTAGTCACTTTTTTCATAGTTATTCTCAAGAATACTGATTCTAATATATCCTTAGGGTGCCATAATACCCCTCATTGTCAACAGCCTACCAGATCTCAAGCTCAGATTTTGTAGCCTATTACAATAAGAAGTAGGAGGACCCTGAGAGCCCTCCTACCTGTAGCTTCATAGATTCATACATGTTACCTGCGAGCACGTGCCATCATTCGAGGCTGTTGCTTAGACTTTACCGGCATGGTAGTCCGATGTACATTACGTCGAGTTGGCTTAGCTTGAGCACTCGTTACATCAAGTTTGTAGATTTCGCGAAAGTTCTCTTGTTTCTCTTTACAATCTTTGATAATTTCAAGTTCACCTTCGATAAACTTCACTTGCTTACGAGAAATAGCCCTTTTACCGGTCATATTCTCAAGATCTCCTAAGATATCAGCTACCTTATCAGCATCTTCTGCTGCAAGGGCTTCAGTAAGCTCAGGGTGCCAAGTACCAAGAGAATCAGACAACAATTGTCCAGCTTGCATAACTCGATCGTTCGTATAGGCTACAAAGATTTGTAGCAGCATGAACTTTTGTTCAAGATCTAAGCGATCAATAAGCCTTGTATCACGCAAGAGTTGATGAGGATCTCTTGTAGCTACTTGAATATAGGGCTTAATCATTTTACGACGCTGTTCTGAATCCCTGATATTGCCAAATACTTCCCAAAACAAGGTACCAGCAGCCTGCAACCATCCTGGAAATTCAGCAGTTTCCGGGAGATTCCCTAGAGAATCTGGCTTTAATTTTGGATTTACTCTTCCAAGATTGTTCAAAAAATCTTCTGAATCTGGAGTTTCAACCGCAAGTTCATCTTGGCCTTGGAAGAAGAGCTTATAGGCTAGCCAACCCGCTGCAGCTGCTCCTAAGACACCGTATCCCAAGGTACGAGAGTCGGCATTTTTTACGTAGTCGCGAGCCTCACTCAATTTCTTCTTTGCATCTTCAAATTTCTGCTTTGCGTCTACTGGATCATACGCATAGTATGCCCCGGCACCCGCACCAGCTAATCCTAGAGCTGCAAGAACGTTACCCGCAGTAAAATATGATTCGGTTTTCTTTGGTTTTATTGCATCGAGACCCGAAACTACACATCCCATCACCGCAAGGAGAAGGATAGAAGTATAACGATTCATCATAATAACCTCATAATAGTTTTTTCTTATTATATTCAACTATTTATAGCGTACCGCGAATAGGCAACCCCGTCAAAAGGGTCCCCTTTTTTGCGCTGTAGACCTCAGGTTAAAGCATGCCTCACAACAAAAACAACGACTTAATAGACTAATTGGGCAAGGAAATATATGAATAAATCTATCTGGAGGGGCGACATAACTTGGCAGGCAATCAACAAGCATGCATTCTTTAAAAAAGCTCTCTTTTTGGGGGCTTTTGGGCACTTACGCTAGCCTAATTGCAAGACATTTTATTGCATTGCCTCTTGAATAGCCTCACCAGAGGATAACAGACTGTAATAGCCGACAATAGCCGCAGCAACAGTTGCTATACCGATTTGAGCATTACGACGAGCATTTCCATTGCCATCTTTTACATCATTTATGAAGTCGGATGCTGACTGAACAGAGCTATCAATGATACTCTTGAATGCGGGTATAGTTTTATATGCACTTCCAACCATTTTGCCTGCTAAACTAATCAACGCACCCAGTGCAATGGCTTGGGATGTTGGATTAGTTATATATGACGCGACGGCAATGCCCGTGAATCCCGGTATAGGGTTGTATGTAATTTCAACCATTTTGCCTGCTACACCAGCCAATGCACCCAGTGCAATGCCAATGCCCACTCTTGACTTCAAGCTAGCTCTTTCACCGAGCCAATCCCCGAAAATACCTTTTACGCGTGCAAATACGCCAGTTTCAAGGCAAATAGGTCTATTAGCTGCAGCCTCAAGACCTATCTCTTCAAGATTTCGAATGCGAGCCGCTTGAGCAGCAACGTCTTGAGCATGTTGAGCAGCAATATGAGGTACTTGGGGTAGAGGTAGAACTTCTTGAGGAGCACCCCTAAAGCTAACTATTGAGAGAGCAGAACCTACATTAAGAGAAGCCGATCCTAACACCCATAGTGCTATACTTACGTGCTTTACATAATTCATAGTTTTTCCCCACTAGTATTAGGCAATACATGCAACCTATTCATCATCAAATTATTCGTTACTGATAAAAAACGGTTGGACACACACCAATGGCAAAGACGTTCATAATGGAAAGAGCTCTCCTTTTGGGGGAGAGCTCTATGAATTCTTAAAACAATCTTAATTTTGCAACTAAGACTACTTGTTGAATGGCCATTTCTCGCAATAATAGAGAGCGCCAACAACACCAGTAGCAGCAACTGCACCGACGATAGCAGCGTTACGACGAGCGTTTCCGTTACCATCTTTTACATCATTAACGAAGTCAGCAGCTGACTGAGCAGCACTGTCAACACCGTCTTTGAATGTAGGTATAGTTTTGTATGCAATACCAGCAAGAACAGCAGCACCTACTGCAACGCCAGTTCTTTCTTTCCAGCTAGCTTTGTTACCTAGCCAGTTATCAAAAACATCTTTAGCTTTTGCAACTAAGCCTTTTGATTCATAAATAGGCTCAAGTTTAACGGTCTCTTTCTTTACAGTATCATAAAGAACTGGTGCGTCAAAGTTGCCCCTAATTTCGAATTTTTCCCTTTTACCGCCAGCTTTGACTTCAGTATGGGTCCATTTGTCTTTATCAGCCACAAAAGCTGTTCCACCTGGAGTTTTCCAACCTACAATCTTTGGAGCAGGTGTCGCAGCTGCTGCTGTACCTGTTCCTGTTGAAGCGTTAAGAGACGCTGATCCTAGCACCAATAGTGCTATACTTAAGTGTTTTACATAATTCATAGTTTTTCCTCCATAGTATTATGTAATAAATGTAACATATTCATCATCAAACAAATTCTTCGTTAAAGTTTACATCCTTAGCTTCAAATCTACAGAATGTTTTTCTGTTGTCAACAGCTAAGGTCATAAGGTTTTGCTTCATCTCACATTTTGTGAACTTTTTATGCAACCTTATTAACCCTAGTATATCATTCACATTCTCGTAAGCAAAACCCCCCCCTCATGTTTGATAGTTTTACTGATTTGATCAAACGATCTTTAAACGTTTGAACGATTCTTTTTTCCACTCTTTCTTTACCCTTGGTAAGGTATAAAGCCTTCTACTAAAACATTCTAATCTTATACCGCATTTCTTGAGGTATTACAAGTATTTTCTTATAAAAGCCATTCTAATAGTGCACATCCTACCATATAGAGAGCAAATATACAATCTATCAATACTGTCACAATAACCTAGGCCGCAATGCACTGTCAAGAGTTAGACGCCTTTCTTTTAACAACAGCTTTGGGAGAATGTTCACTTTTGCCTACATCTTCTTGCGTCAATCCACACTTCTCACCTCAACTACTTCAGGAATTTGTTCCTTTATGCGTTGCTCTATACCCAGTTTAAGAGTATACCTGGATAAGGGACAAGTAGCACAGGCGCCTATAAGACGTAATGAAACGATTCCCTCTATGTCACGGCCATCCATTTAAATAGCAGAGCGCATTTCATTAAGAAGCGCTTCAATGCTTATAAGCTTAGTATCAGTAATTTCTGTGTTCCATAGCACTAGAAAACGCAAATGAGCAGTCTAAACGAGATAAAGATTCTCTGGTAATGTCTCTCGCCCCATCAGATTTTGTTTTATCTTTGGGTGAGCTTGCTAAACGTAAATGAGATTGGTAATGCGAGCTCTGCTACTTGCGTACGATAAACATGCTCCATTCGTTTCCATCTTCTTTCAAGAGCTGGCACATAGATGTTGTTTACAGCCCTTTTAATATCGAATGCATGTATTTTTCCTTGCTCGAGTTGCTTAGCAAACAGCGCAGTAAGCTCCCTAACTTTGTTATCCTTCATCGAGTCCAATATATCGTACTTTCTAGATATTTGATCTTCAATTGAAGTAATGCTTTCGACTTCTTCAAAGATTTCTTGTGGGATTTCCACCGTTGAAAGATCTAATGTGAACTGTTGTGTGTTGAACTGAGCACCTAATGATTTAGTGATTTCTCGGAATGTCACTCTTCCAGTTGGGGTGAGCGTAGAGGTACCACTTGTGACGTCTTCATCTGATCCTGAATCATCGCTATCATCTTTAATTTCAGGACGGGCCAATTTGTCTTTATCAGCCTCGAGAGCTGTTCCACCAGGAGTTGTCCGATCCCTAACCTTAACTGCATCAGAAGCGTATATACTGACCGATCCCAAGGCTAAAAGTGCTATGCTTAGGTGCCGTAGAAAATTCATAGATTTCCTTCATGGTATGTAATACATGCAACTGTTTATCATCAAATCTTCATTAATACTTCTTTTTTAATTCTATCGAATGTGTATCGATTGTCAAATGGATGCACTTACCCAATCAATATTTGCTCACTATCACACAACATCGCCGGAGTAATTAGCGGCTCAAGCTCTCAAAAGCAGATAGATCGCATTTCGATTGTGTGTGCTGATGTACTCACTTGTTATTTTCATACTATCCATTATACTTCTAATCAAATAGTAATTTAATTAGGGGGTTGTATGAATCGTGTAGTTATCTATTTTGCTTTGATTAGCAGCTTTTCAACCTCTATGCACCTTATGCAAGGCTCAAGCGTTGCCACTCTTCAACTGCATGAATTAGCAGAACAAGAAGCTCAACACGATATGTGCTCGGTCTGCCAAGAATCTCTTGGCCCTTCAGAAAATACACTCCTTGAGGAATATAAGCAGTATACGCGGATACCCAAAAAAGCCTTACAAGCTACCCCCGAAGACCGTAGAGCTAACTTAGCAAGACTCTCGCAAGATCCTGCAATCTCAGAGACGCAAAGAAATATCATTCATTCCGCAATCGTCCAAGAACAGGTCATCTTTGATAAAGTACGTACAAAACACAGAGCCGCT
>Ga0207145_1058_pt1 | contig 16059 bp, 12 predicted proteins | sample Alteio_BWMinHeat_35_FD_153578 | JGI IMG/M metagenome (GOLD analysis project Ga0207145, IMG submission 153578) | Enriched cells from forest soil in Barre Woods Harvard Forest LTER site, Petersham, Massachusetts, United States -... | ecosystem: Environmental > Terrestrial > Soil > Temperate forest >...
TCGGGAACTCGATCTGGTTGATCTTCTCCGCTTGCGGCGGCGGCGGCGGCGGTGGAGGCGGCGCCTCGACCGTTACCGTCGTCTGCGTGTTGGCGCTGAGGTTGCGATCGTCTGTGACCGTGCTGGTCACTGTGATCGGACCTGGCTGCGCTCCTTGCGTGTTCAGCGCTGCGTTCGGCCCATTCGGAGTAATGTTGCCGGCGCTGGCTTCATGTTTATAGGTCAGAGGACGGTTGTCCGGACTCTGGCCCTGGCAGGAGATCTGCGCGGTGTCGCCTGGTTTTACAGTGGTCGGATTAGCCGAGCAGGAGATCGTGGGCGGCTGGTTCTGTTTCACGTTGAAAGCTGCGTTGCAGCTCGCCGCGCCCTTCTTGCCGTCGCTCACGTTGGCAGAGACGGTATAGGAACCGGGAGCGAGACCGGTAGTGTCCACATTCACTGTCTGGCCGGTGCCGTTCACCTTGCCTCCCGTCGCCGTGTAGGTATAAGTCAGCGTGCGCTTGGGATTGAAGTTGGATGGCTGCACCGTGATCTGCACAGGTTCGCCGGCCATCACGTCGGTCGGCTGCGCTGAGCAGGAAGCCGAAGGTGGAGCGGGTGGCGGTCCGAGGCTCCCGAAGTGGAACACCAGGCCGCCGCTGATCTTGGCTGCGCCGGGGTTGTCACGGAGGGTTTGACCGCCCGCAGGGTTCGCGAAGTTGTGGTGTGAGTACTCGTATTCGGCTTCGATCAGCCGAATATCGACGCGTTTCAGGAAATGCAGGTCGAACCCGCCTCCGCCGGTAAATCCAAAGCCGGTCTTCGAGCTAAATCCCGTCGGATTCTCGCGATTGATGCCGAACGTTGCGAGACCAAATGGCGTGATGCCCTCAAGGGGAATGCGGAAGGTCGGCCCGAACGTCAGAGTGTTGAAAGTATTGATATCGCCAAAATGGGAACCTGTCTCCAAGGCCGCACCTAAGTACTTGTTGAACCAATACGAGGAGGCAATGGTAAAACCCTTGGGAATGCCTTTGTTGCCATTAATGGCTCCGTTCGGGCTGAGAAAGGAGTATCCGGCGAAGACATCCACCCTCGACGGACTCTCGTCCGAGGAAGGCGCAGGGGCTGGTGGGGGAGCGGCCGCGGCAGGAGTGGTTTGCGCCATTGCCGCCACTCCGGCAAACACAATCAGAACTGCCAGCAATACACGGCCTAAGAAACTCAAAAAGCGAGGTGACATGCGCGTTTCCTCCAAAGGAACTTCACAAGGACAGCTTCAAGAGTTACAGCGTACGGCTAGATGATGACAGTCTTTGCTGACGACGAAACTACAAACGAAGATTGTACAGCAAGGTTTATTCGGCTGAGAAGTCAAGGAGGCATGCGCGCCATTGCGAGACGCAATGAAACGCCGTAAAACGTCAAATGCCTTCATACGCGATTCCCGATAAAGTTCCGCGGAAGTGCGATAAGTCCAGTTCTGGGAATGATCCGATTCGCTCCGATTTCGGCCTCAGGTCTATGATTTTGGGTCGGGCAAAGGCGCTTAATCGATTGACTTTTGCTTTCTGCTTTCCTGTCGCTGAGGGCTCGACTAGTATTTTGAGCAATTTTGTGAGCGAACGGCAGACAACTGGCCTCGAAGTAGTGATGTGGATGAATCAGCCGTCTCCCCATCAGCAGCACCTGTCATCCGAACTGCTTCATCGTGGCGCCAATCTCACAGTCGTGTATGTCTCTCGATTGAGACAAGAGCGCAAGGAAATCGGCTGGGAAGTCGATGCCGACAATGGTCCGCAGACGAAGTTTCTTACCACACGATATTCACTGTGGCAGGCTCTCAGGCTTCTCTTGCGTTATCGGCAATCCATTCATGTCGTCAACGGAATTTGGGCTGAGCCTGCGCTGTTCGTGGTCCTTGCATTCGCTTGTCTCCTGAAAGTTCCTTGCTGCATCTACTCAGAGGCGCCCGCCAGTATGGTTCTCCCGACGTGGACCTCGTACTTGAAGCGTCCGCTTCAATACCTAATTGTGCGGCTGTTGCAGAAGCGGGTGGCGGGTCTGTTGGCCATTTCCTGGCTTGCCGAACGCGCGTTTGCTGCTCTCGGCTTCCCTGAGTCAAAGATGTATCGTTTCGGATATTTCGAGAAAATGCCAGCGAACAAGTTAGACGAAGCTATCCCCGCCGCACTTACTACTGACATCGTTTATGTCGGGCGGCTCGCAAGAGGGAAGGGAATTGAGCTCTTGATTGAGGCTGCCGCGCCTCTGCTACGAGATGACTGTCAACTTCGCCTGCGCATCGTAGGAGGCGGCGCACTGGAGCCAGAGTTGCGCAGATTGGTTAGCGCATTTGGGCTCGAACTTCAGGTTGTATTCACCGGAGTCGTGCCATCGCGGTCTGTGCCAGGTTTGTTGCAAGGCGTGTTAATGCTAGTCTTGCCCTCCGAGGCGGATGGCTGGGGTATTGTCGTCAACCAGGCTCTTCAGGCTGGCACGCCCGTAATCGTCTCCGACTCATGTGGAGCTGCGGAATTGGTGGCAAATGGAGTCGATGGATATGTTTTTTCGCACCGGGGACGCGCAAAATCTATCTGCGTGCATGCGCGCCATCATCGACAATTCTCATCCGCTACGGATGCGCGCGATGGCGGAGGAAGCCGGACTCGCGGCTTCGGCGGAGCGTACTGCGCCTTACCTGCTGCATTGCCTGGAGCACATGACTGGATTGCGTTCCGACCGTCCGGCTCCTCAATGGATTTTGAATCATGATCCACAACCTGCTCAACTTTCCCAGGACGAATCCGTGCAGGAGCCTCGATTCGCGCATTGACGCTCGCTCGGCGAACAGGGAGCCACACTACGCATAGCCACAGCCGCTGGATTGTCGCCGCGGGTGGACGGCGAGATTCGTATCAGGTTCCGATTGCCCTGCACGAGGCGAAAAGGCTGACCGCCTTCGTGACAGACTTCTACACTCCGCTGGATTTCGCGGCCGTGCGTCGCCTCACTAGCTTCTTGCCGCGCGCTGTCGCCGGCAAACTCAAGCGTCGCTACTCGCCCAATTTGCCGTCGCGATTAGTCAAATCGTGTCCGCTGGCGAGTCTGAAAGGCGCCGGGGGCTATGACTGGATGGAATACAACCGCGTGCTGGGTAAATGTGCAGGAGAATTGGCGGCCAGACGCGGTGCAGGAATCGTCAGTTACGCTCATCTGGCCACCAGCGCCTTCGCCGAGGTGGACACTTTACCGAAGGTGCTGATCCAGATGCAGCCGCATCCCGTCGCCGTGCGCAATGCACTGAACTCGGATCAATTCTTGCCGGACCTGCAAGAGCCTGGGTTGATGAATGAATTGCATTGGCCTCTCCCGGTCTTCGACACCCTCTGCCGCGAGTCTCTGCTGGCAGACCGGTGCATTGTGAATTCAAATTACTCGCGGCAAACGCTCATAGAAAATGGTGTTAACTCTGAACGGATCTCAATCGTTCCTTACGGCGTAGATCTGGATTTTTTTACACCGGTAAATTCCGAATCGGGAACGTTTAAAGTCCTGTTTGTGGGACAGCCGATTCGGCAAAAAGGCCTTCATTATTTGTTGGAAGCCTGGAGGAGGCTCAAGTTCCACGATGCCGAATTGCGTATCGTATCCAGGGAAGATCGGAATAATTCAATGCTATCGGAGTACTCTTCCGAGTTCACATTTAGCGGAAGCCTGGAATGGAAGGAGCTTCGAGAAGAATATCGTCGTGCCGATCTGCTGTGCCTTCCTTCTTTGAGCGAGGGATTTGGTCTGGTCACCTTGGAGAGTCTGGCTTGCGGCACACCTGTGCTGGCGACTGTGGCGGCGGGATCCTCCGAGCTGCTTTCAGACGGCGAAGACGGATTCGTGGTCGCGGCTGCAGACCTTACGCGTCTGATGGCTGCGCTGGAGTCGGCGTATTCTGATCGCCGCCAGCTCCGAGATATGCGAGTCGCTGCCCGGCGCAAGGCGGAGAAGTTTCCCTGGAGCAGGTTTCGTGAAGGCATCAGAGGAGCCGTCGGAAATTTTGAACCCACGCTGATTCCTTCGGCAGCCAATCATGAATAACCAACTTGTTGTTTATGGTGCAGGAGGTCACGGAAAGGTGGTGGCCGAGATACTTGGTGCTATGGATCTTAGGGTTGAAGGATTCATCGATGACGACTCTAGGCTCTCCGGGTCTTCGGTGCTCAGCTTGCCTGTTTTCGCGGCCAGCCAATGGTTGCGTACGCACTCGGGCGCGAGCGTAGCCTTGGGTATTGGCGACAATCTCGCGCGGGAACAAGCCGCATTGCGAGTCAAACAACATGACTGCAGGCTCACAGCCGCCATTCACCCTGCCGCCGTCGTCGCCAAGTCGGCCAGGATCGGAGAAGCGGTGGCAATTATGGCCGCCGCAGTGCTGAATGCCGATTGCAACATTGGCGAAGGGGCAATCGTCAATACGGGTGCGATCGTCGAACATGACGTGCGCATCGGCCAGTACGCGCATCTTTCCCCAAACTGCGCCACAGGCGGCGGCGCGTTCGTTGGGGACTATTCCCATATTGGGATGGGGGCGAGCGTGCTCCCGCTAAAGAGAGTGGGCGCAAACTGCGTCATCGGCGCCGGAGCTATTGTCATCGACGACATTGCAGATGGCCAAACTGCGTATGGAGTTCCTGCCAAGGTTCGGTTGCGGGAACAAGAGTCTCCTTGACAGTCTGGATTGCTGCATCCCGGATACGACAAAGACGCAGCATGCTGCGTCTCTACTCTGGGATTGAGACTTGAATCAATGAGTGGAATCTAAGCATTCACGCCACAGTCCGCTTCAATTGTCCGCAGGCCGCGTAAATGTCTCGTCCGCGAGGGCGGCGGATGAAAGTCGGCACTCCGGCATTGTTAAGAATGGATTGAAACTCAAGCACGCGATCCTGATTGGGAATGCTGTATGAAACACCCGGTCCGGGATTGAAGGCGATGAGGTTCACCTTGCAGCAGATGTCGCGTACGCGGCGAGCGACTTCGCGCGCGTGCTCGGGTGCATCGTTCACGTCCTGAAGCAGCACATATTCAAACGTCAAGCGTTCGCGCGGCCGTAACGCGAACCTTTGAGCGGCATCGAGCAGCGCTTCTAGATTCCATTTGCGCGTAATAGGCATGATGCGCTCGCGGATTTCGTCGTTGGGGGCGTTTAGCGAAATGGCGAGCTTGGGGCGGACCGGCTCGCGCGAGAAATCGAGAATCCGGGGCACGATGCCGGAAGTGGACACCGTCATGCGCGACTCAGGGAAGTGCACTTCCTCGACCAGGAGGCGCACCGCTTTCATGAAGTTTTCATAGTTGAGAAACGGCTCGCCCATTCCCATGAAGACGATGTTGATGCGTTCTCGCTCGAGATTGACCGAGTGATCGCGCAATACGGCGAGCACCTGCCCGACGATCTCGCCCGGCGTGAGATTTCGCTTTACTCCCAGAAGCGCCGTGAGGCAGAACTGGCAGTTCACCGCGCAGCCGACTTGGGAGGAAACACAGATGGTTGCGCGAGAGCGGGCTCTTGGTTTTTTGGGGTCCTGAGCCTCGACGCTTCGGGCTTTCATGACTTCGGAGCTAAGTTCCACGAGCTCTTCGGCTCCGGCCTCGGTGCCGTCTCCGGCTTCACCTAAGTCACCTTCCGGCATCCAGACAGTTTCCACCGACTCGCTGTCGGCAAAGGCCATCAGATAGCGCACGGTTCCGTCGGCAGAGGTGAATTTCTGCTCAATGCGAGGGAAGCCTACCTGGAAACCTTCTTCCGTCAAGCGGGATTTGAGGCTGGAGGGGAGGTTCGAGGCCTGATCCAAGGATTCCCGTCGCTGGCGGAAGATGGCATCCGCAATTTGCCGGGCGCGGAATGGGGGTTCGCCCCAGACCCGCACTAAGTCCGTAAGCTCCTGATTCGACAGGCTTAATAGTTCATTCTGCAAGGGGCTGCTCGGCATCTATATATCCAGTCACTTTGAGGGGACTGCGGTCCCGCCTATAAATCCCCAGTTCCGGGGCACATTCCCAAGCGGCTCCGCATTTAGAATAGAGTCTTCATACCTGAGGTTCATAAGAAAATTAGATGGTTCAAGAGCTAAGAAACGTACGTCGTGAGGTCCTGCCCAACGGCCTTACCGTCCTCACCGAGGAGATGCAACAGATCCGATCGGCCTCGATTGGGATTTGGATCAAAACCGGATCTCGCCATGAGGAGCCAGAACGGAACGGCATCTCTCACTTTGTGGAACACATGCTGTTCAAAGGCACCACCAGCCGCTCAGCGCAGGATATTGCGCGCCAGGTCGATTCTATCGGCGGCAACATGGACGCCTTCACCTCCAAGGAGTGTATTTGCTTCAACGTCAAGATTCTCGATGAGCACCTTCCCATCGCCATGGATATTCTCAGCGATCTGGTGCTGAATCCAGTCTTTGCTGCCAAAGACATCCTGCGCGAGCGGGGAGTGATCCTGGAAGAGATCAAGATGGACGAGGACAGCCCCGATTACCTCGTCCATGAAATCTTTACCCAGAACTTCTGGAAAGATCACCCGTTGGGAAAGCCGATCCTGGGAACTAAGGAGACCGTCCGCAAATTCGAACAGCAGGCTCTGATCGATTATTACGGCAGCTTTTTCTATCCAGGAAACATGATTATTTCCGCTGCCGGCAGCCTAAATCATGGTCGCTTTGTGGACCTTGTGCGGCAGAAATTCGAGCATCTCACAGCCAAGCAGAATGGCTTCAAGCAAATCGCGCCGCAGACGTTCTCCAAGATCGTGACGCGCAACAAGAAGTCGCTGGAGCAGGTGCAAATCTGTATGGGAGTCCCAGCCGTGCATATCGCCGATGAGCGACGTTACGCGGCTTATGTTCTGAACACACTGTTGGGCGGAGGCATGAGTTCGCGGCTCTTCCAGAACATTCGCGAGAATCAAGGACTCTGCTATGCGATTTATAGCGATCTGAATTCCTATCGCGACACCGGTTGTTTATCGGTCTGTGCGGGGACTTCGCAGGAATGGGCGCCAAAAGTAGTTGAGTCCGTGGTGAGCGAATTTCGTAATCTCAAGTCCGAAGCAGTTTCCGCCGAAGAAGTGAGCAGGGCAAAAGCGCAGCTGAAGGGAAGTCTTATGCTGAGCCTGGAATCCTCCACCGCTCGCATGTCCAATCTGGCTCGGCAGGAGATGTACTTTGACCGCTTCTTTTCGCTCGACGAAATTATCGAACGAATCGAGAGTGTCAGTGCAGCTCAACTGCAGGACATGGCGCAGGATCTCTTCACTCAGGACAAAATCGCAGTGACTGTTCTGGGCAATTTGGATGGTCTGAAGATTACCTCCGAACAACTGGTCTGCTGACGGCGCTCCGCCGTAGAGGTCGCGACCTCTGCAGCCTGCGGAGAAATGCTGTGGGAAACGATTCGATGTCAAGGCCGCTGCGGGTAGTGACGACGTGGGAAAATGTGAAACGTCGTGTAGCTTCAAATTCCCTGCTTCAGCGAATTTTGCAGCGAATTTTTCGCGCTTGAAGCCTGAAACCCTCAAATTGTGCCCAAAATCCGCGAAATTAGCTCCGCACCCAGGGAACGTAGCAGGGATTCCAGGGAATTTCGCGCTAACTCTCCGGCAAGATTAGAGTTACAAGTACTTCCCCTCGAGTCTGAATACCACTAGCACCGAAATAACAGGGAAATCCCGGATCTTACCGTGCCTTGACCTCTTAAATGAGCAGGTTTCGCCTCCATTTAATTTCCGGTGGAACAAGTCTGCGGTTTCCGCAGGGAATCCAAGACACACCAATCGGAATCCTCCTGAAAGCTTCCCAGCCTCCTCGACCAAGCTTCTTCGGAGAGCTTTCTCAAGCACTCAGCGGCCTTCGGGCTCCATTCCAGGCTCCCACTTTAGTGGGGGGTGGTGATTGACACTTCGCGGCCAGCAAAAGTGACATTTTTTGACAGTTTGCTGGATGTTGCCATGTTATTGGTAATAGGGGCTGCCGGTTACCCTTTGGAACAGCTCCAGGAATGCGTTAGATTACAACAGCTTAGGATGATTTCCACAGAGCTTTAGCCAATGTTGATTCCCGCCGTGGCATTGGCAAGCAAGCTGCGAAAGATACTGCATCAGGCTGATCGACAGCCTTAAGAGGGGCACAGGCAGCCACCAAGGAGCACAATGAAAAAGCAAAAAGGTTTCTCGCTAATCGAACTTCTGATCGTGGTCGCGATCATCCTGATTATCGCGGCTATTGCAATTCCGAACTTACTGCGCGCAAAGATCTCGGCTAACGAAGCGTCTGCCGTTGGCTCTACGCGTACCATCGTGACCGGCGAAGTCAGCTATCAGGCAGCCGGATGGACGACCGGCGCTGGAGTGCCAGTAGGCTACTCCGTCGCCCTGGCGAACTTAGGCGGAGCCGGCGCTTGCAATCCTCCGACCTCGACCGCAACCTGCTTGATCGATCCAGTCCTGGCAAATGCCGGTACTCCTGCGACAGCCAAGAGCGGTTATTACTTCGGTTATATCCAGACCGGTGGCGGAACGGGCTTCACCGTAAGCTCACAGCCAGCGACTCCTGGACAGACTGGCAGCCGTTACTTCTTCGCGGACCAGAGCGGTGTGATCCGCTTCAATCCCGCTGCTGCTGCTACGGCGGCCGACAATCCGCTACAGTAGTTAAGTTTGGCGAAGTACCTGGGGGAGGGTACCAGCCACGGAGACCGGGTGAAAACCCGGTCTCTTTCGTTTTGTGCGACAAAATTATCGAGTGGTAGGTGATAGTTTTTGGTGGCACAGCTTCGTCGTTTAAGCCCAAATCTTCCGCATGTCGATCCTAGAGAACGTCATTGCCAGCCGAACGCTGTTTCTTCGTTGCTGTGCAGTAATTCTGGCGTGCGCTGCCGGACTCGCAGCCGTGCTGAATACATTTGACGCTTGGCACCTGGCGGCTCTGCCTTTCGAGATGAACTACGAGGAAGGTAACATCCTCAATGCGGCCTTGCGCATTGTGACTGGCCTCTCGCCGTATCCCGATCCGCACGCTTTTCCCAACGCCCTCAACCCCTATGGACCGGTGTTTTATTACTTGGTCGCGATTCCCGTGCACGTCGCTGGAGCCGGTCTTCTGCTACCGCGTCTGATAGTCATAATGGCAGCACTTATCGCCGCAATATTCATTGGGCTACTGATCCGAAAAGAGGGCCAGTCACCTGCTTTATCCATTGCTGCTGGATGCCTGTTTATTGCCTCACCGCTGGTTTACTTCTGGATGCCGCTGCTAAGAGCGGACCTTCTTGGATTGGCGCTGACACTGGCCGGAATGTGCGTGTTTGGAACCAAGCATTGGCGGTGGTCCGTGCCCTTGTTTGTGCTGGCGCTTTTCGTGAAAGTTACCCTGCTGGCGGGGCCCGCCGCCGGTCTAGCTTTTATGATTGCCCGGCAGCAATGGCGGCGGGCTGCATGGTTTGCGGCTGCCGGGCTTGCCGGCATCCTGTGCGTTTTTGGGATGGCTCAATGGCTTACTCATGGCTGGTTCAGCTTCCACATATTCAAGACTCACGGTGACCCCTTCTCCTGGCGTTTAGTGGCTTGGAATCTAGGCGGCATGGTGAAACTGGATTTTCCGTTGGTCGTGCTCAGCGTGTGCTATCTGGCGATCAAAGGCAGGGATCGGGACCTCAGTTTGCCTGCTCTCTATCTGCTGTTTGCGGCCCTCGCTACGGTCACAAGCGGCAAATTGGGGTCCGATTCGAATCACTTATTGGAGCTGCATGCCGCACTCACCTTGACTGGCTCTCTGGCACTGGCATCGCTCGTCGAGCGCATACCCCATCGCTGGCTTGCGCTAAGCACTGCTGCCGGCGCGACTGCATTGCTGGTATTCGTCAGCGAAAGGAATCCGCGAGTGATTGACGAGCGGGCCATGCTCCGTGATTGTGGCCAGGTTTACGCATTTGTGCAGCGCACCCAGGGAGAGGTACTGGCCGACAATGTCGGCATGTTAGTTCTGACGCACAAGCCTGTCTTTATTTCGAACCCGTTCGTATATCGATATTTGGTGGCGCAAGGATGGCCCGACACGGAACTGCGGAATAGAGTGCAATCACGAGGATTCGCGGCTATTGTCTTATCGTCGAACCCCTTGAATTCCCCATTCGACAACTCGCAGAGGTGGTCTGCCGGCGTGCTGGACGACATCAAGCAGAATTATCTGCCTGTCGGGCATTTTCAATGCACGGAGGCGAATACGGTGCTGCTGCCTGCAAAATCTGAAAACGTCCAGTGACAAATTGCGTCCGATTACAATGACAGAATATGTCAAATCCTGTGCTGGATCGCGAAGTATGGCTTTGCATACCTTTACAAATGCTCATAAGTTGATGATTATAAAGGTGTGCGTTGTTAATATTCCCATGCCACATAAGTGGTACGCGACCTGCGATAAACAGGGTGTCAACCAGCGGGAAACACCCGCCGGAGAAAGCTAGAAAGAAAGCGTGGGCCGACGCTTAGTGGTCGCCCAATAAGGAGCAAAATGAAGAAACAAAAAGGGTTCTCGCTGATTGAGTTATTGATCGTCGTCGCGATCATTCTAATTATCGCGGCCATCGCGATTCCTAACCTGTTGCGCGCCAAAATCTCGGCCAATGAGGCCTCTGCTGTTGGATCGACACGCACCATCGTGACCGGTGAGGTCAGCTATCAGGCGGCAGGTTGGACAACCGGTGCGGGAGTCCCGGTAGGGTATTCCGTCGCACTGACTGACTTGGGTGGAGGCGGTGCTTGCAATCCTCCAACCTCGACCGCAACCTGCTTGATCGATCCAGTCCTGGCCAATGCTGGTGCCGCTGCGACAGCCAAGAGCGGTTATTACTTTGGCTACGTTCAGACGGGCGGCGGCACGGGCTTCACGGTAAGCTCACAGCCGGCCACTCCTGGACAGACTGGCAGCCGTTACTTCTTCGCGGACCAGAGCGGTGTTATCCGCTTCAATCCCAGCGCTGCTGCTACGGCGGCCGACAATCCGCTTCAGTAATACCGGCAATTCGGTTTAACCTTCAGGGGAGATTGCTCGCGCAGTCTCCCCTGATTCTATTTTCGGAACGTGACCCACTCCTCCACTGAAGCCTCCGATGTCACCGCTGATTTAGCCGCTCGCGCGGCGCTTTGGCTCTTTGTCCTCTTGAGCTGCATTTACACTTTGGCCTCTTCTGGGCGCATACGCACCGCGGATGAATACATGCAGTTCTTCCAGGCACAGAGCCTGGTTGAGAGAGGATCGACCACGGTTCCTCAGGCGGTTCACTTCGAGGATTTCTACGGGACCTTCGATCTTCACGGTCGTCCCAGAGCGCCTTATCCGGCAGGCCAAGCTTTAATGGCCGCCCCCCTGCTGGACTCTGCCAGATTCGTTCTCGCCCATCTTCCCGGAGTGCCGCAGCGTGAGGAGACGCTTTTCTACGTGCAAGTGTTTGGGGCCGTGCTGACCAGTGCAGTTTGTGCGGCCGGAGCGATGGCGCTGTTTTTCCTGACTCTCAGCCGTTTAGGCGTGTCGCCAGAAAATGCTCTTCTGACTACCATTTGCGTCGCATTGGGGACGCTGCTGTTTCCCTATTCGGGATATTTCTTCTCCGAACCCTTTACGACGCTGGTCCTGATGGCCGCCGTTTACGAAGTTGCACGAAATCGGCGTCTCGACACGAGAAGTGCTGTCGTGGCCGGAGTGTTGCTCGCCTTCGCGATCTGGATCAGACCGACAATGGGCCTGGCCGCTCCGATTTTCGCAGCTGCCATACTGCTGCGCGAGCGCGCAGCGGCGTTGCGCTCGACAATGATCGTGGTCATCCTTCCGGTGCTCTCCGGTCTTGCATATCTTTTATGGAACAAGATCATCTTTGGTCACGCGCTTGAGTTCGGATATCCCAAGGTGGCGGAGATGGGCAAGCAACTCAATTCCTTTCAGACTCCCTTCTATGTTGGCCTGCGCGGATTCTTGTTCTCGTGGGGGAAGTCGATCTTCATCTACCTGCCCCCGGTGCTACTGGCGATTTTCGCCATTCCCAGACTCTGGAGGCGCGATCGTGCGATAGCTACACTGGCAGCCGGATTACCGCTTACGTATTTGGCTTTTTACATGACGTACACGCAGTGGGAGGGCGGACTCTGTCCCGGTCCGCGATACTTACTGCCGTTCCTTTGCGTCACCTGCCTGGCACTGGGGCCTCTGCTGGAAGCGGGGCACCAGAGGTTTCGGAGAATGCTTTTGATACTCGGCGGGTTGGGCTTTCTTGTGCAGGTGATTACCTACGCAGTCAGCTTCCTTGAAGATCAGGCGGTGGGCGCATATTACGATTCCCATTTTGACTATCGAATGAGCTACAACCCGCTGGTGAGCCAGACCGAGCGGCTGATTGCCTACATCAAAGGCAAGCCGGCGCCCCTGGGACTCGGCTTCGACCGCTGGTTCGTGTTTCTTCACAAACTTGGAATATCTCTGTCCATCGAAATAGTGTTGGCAATCGTTCCCATTGTGGTAATGGTAGTCGCCATTGTTCGATTGAGAAATGCACTCTTGCAGATGCGTTATTCGGAGATGATCGTCATTGAAGCGCCTGCGCTGCAGCCCCATCCTTTGCCTTAACTAAGCTGATACGAGGCGCATGAGCGGTAACTTTTGTACGGCGCGGAGCCGATGGATTTGGTAGTTTCGAGGGTGCTGGAAGCATTCCCCAAAGCGACTTGCTTATGCTAGCCGTCGAGATCCTGGGTTTAGAAAAAACCTATGCAGCCGGATTTTGGCGCAAAAAGCAAAAGCTTGCGCTGCGACCCTTGCATCTCGAGGTCAAGCAAGGGGAAGTATTCGGATTCCTCGGTCCCAACGGCGCCGGAAAGACCACAACGCTCAAGCTGCTGATGGGTCTGATTTGCCCCACTGTGGGCACTGCCCGCATTCTGGGCCAGGATTGGCGCGACCCGGCGGTGCGCGCCCGCATCGGTTTCTTGCCTGAACAGCCGTATTTCTACGATCATCTAACGCCAATCGAGCTGCTCGATTATTACGGAACGCTCTCCGGATTGTCCCCCGCCGATCGCAAGCTGCGAATTCCCAAGCTCCTGGAGCGAGTCGGCCTCGCTGAGCAAGGTCGGGTGCAACTTCGCAAGTTCTCCAAAGGCATGCTGCAGCGTGTCGGCATCGCTCAGGCGGTCTTGCATGAACCTGAGGTGGTCTTCCTGGACGAGCCTATGTCGGGTCTGGATCCGATCGGCCGCCGCGAGGTCCGCGATTTCATCCAAGCGCTCAACGATGAAGGCAAAACGGTATTTTTCTCTACACACATCCTGTCCGACGCCGAGGCGCTTTGCGATCGCGTGGCAATTCTCAATCGTGGCGAACTCCGCAGTGTGGGCGTGGTCGCCGAATTGGTTTCACAAAAGAGTAACCGCGTCGAGATTGTGTGGCAGGGAAAATCGGCGGTCCCAGCCATTCAGTCCTTGGGCGGAAGTTGCCATGTGGCGGGAGAAACCGTTCGCGCAGTGCTGGACGAATCTCAATTACAGGCGGCTCTCGATGCGCTCAAGAATCAGCGCGTGCGCTTGATCTCAGTAAATCCGATGGGAGGCTCTCTGGAAGAGTATTTCCTGCAGAACCTCGGCGAAGCGGTTGAGGTGCGTTCATGAGCAGTCGGATAAGAGCGATCGCATTCAACACCTTTCGGGAGACGGTGCGCGACAGAGTTCTTTACAACCTGGTTTTCTTCGCCCTGCTGCTGGTGACGATGGCGCCCCTGTTCGGGCAAATCTCCATCGGAGTGCAGCGCGTGCTGCTCGTCAATCTCAGCCTGAGCGCCATCTCGATCTTCGGCACCGTAATTTCGATCTTCGTCGGCATTAGTCTGGTCTCAAAGGAAATCGAGAAACGCACTCTGTATCCTGTGCTCTCGCGTCCGGTTGGCCGGGGAGAGTTCATTGTAGGCAAGTATTTCGGTTTGTCCGGCACCCTGCTGGTGAATACCGCTGCTATGGCGCTGGGTTTTTACCTTGCGCTGTTTCTGATGACACGCGATTTCACCCGCGCAGACGCAAACGTCCTGATCGCGATTTACTTCATTTTCCTCGAGTTCATCATTATCATCGGTTTGGCGCTGCTGTTTTCGTCGTTCTCCACACCGTTGTTCTCGGCTCTCTTTGCGCTCTCGATGTTTATCGCCGGCACCTTTGCGGGCGATCTGCGGACATTCGCGGAAATCACGCATGGTCCGCAGAAGTGGTTGGCGATCGCCACTTCTTATCTCATCCCAAATCTGACATCGCTCAACGTAATCACGCGGGTGTCGCACGATCAGTTCATTCCACGGGCGCTGGTACAACACCCTTTACGCGATGTTCTATGCCGCGGCAACCATCTGCGCAGCTCTATTGATCTTTTCCCGGAGGGATTTGAAGTGAGGCGTCGGGCAACAGTTTTCTCCGCCTGCGTTCTTCTGATCTGCTTTCTCGGTAGTTTCTTTACGCTGCGTCGAATTGAACGAGCCAATCTATCGAACTCAATGGAAGACGTGCTGTTTATTTCCTCTCCCCAATTCGTGAAGCGCGCCAGCCTCGGTTACTCCGGGCTGCTGGCAGACATCTACTGGATGCGCGTGGTCCAGTACTTCGGCAGAAAGCACCTGCGCGATTCCATGGAGTACAAAGCGCTGGCCCCTTTGCTCGACATCACCACCACCCTCGATCCCAATTTGGTAGTCGCGTATGAGTGGGGATCGACTTTTCTCGATCAACCTCCACCCAGCGGCGCCGGAGATGACGATGCCGCCATCGCTCTCATTCGCAAGGGCATTCAAAACAATCCGAATGACTGGCATTTGTATTTCACTTTGGGATTTATTCAATACCTGGGCAAGCACGACTACCTTGCCGCGGCGCAGACATTCGAGGAAGGCTCGCGCGTTCCCAATGCTCATCCCTGGCTGAAGATCATGGCCGCCAAGATGTTGAGCGATGCTGGAAGTATGGATACTGCGCGGTATCTCTGGCAGAACATCTACGATGAGTCCACCGACAACAATTTGAAGCAGAACGCCGCGCTTCATCTGGCTTGCCTGGTGGTCGATCAGGAGATCCCGCAACTCGAGGCTCTAGTCGCTGAATTTCGCCGCCGCTTTGGACGGAATCCCGCTTCATGGAAGGAATTGGCAGTGGCCGGCGCGTTGAAATCAATTCCACTCGATCCCTTGGGCGAGCCTTACGTGTTGCGCAGCGATGGGAGTGTGACGGTTGCCGATGAGAAGAAGTTTCCCTTCATTCGTATAAGCAAGAGTGCGAGCAGCGATTGAAAACTAAATGACTTCGCAGGCAAGTTATTCGCTCGGCCTCTCTCAGCATCCGCTAAGGTCAAGGCCCTAAAAATACGTCCCACGTTGTCATCGGAAAAGCCAGTCCCTGCCTTCAGCTATTTCCACATCTGGAATACAAGATTCTAAATTCCGTATTGCCAAATTCGTCCCAATGGCATTTCGTCGACTTCACCTGGGACCAGACAGCTAAGTTGCTCATCACAAAGGCTCAGATTGGGACGAAACTTTTTCGAAAAAACGGCATGAAAGCTGCTGTCTTGATGCCAAACAGATAGCACTGAACCAGGAGGCAAGATGCGCATGCGTTTAAGCTTGCTCACAGCTTTGCTGTTGAGCTTCCTTTTAACTATTCCGGCTTTCGCCGCTCTAACCGGCGATTTGCAAGGTACGGTTGTCGATCCTACCGGCGCTGTAGTTACCGGCGCGAAGGTCACGATCAGAAACACGGCCACTGGGGTCACAAGGACAGTTGTGACCGACCAGAATGGTGAGTTTGCAGCGTTGCAGCTCGATCTTGGCGATTACGAGGTTGAAATCGAGAAGGCAGGACTAAAGACCGTCAAAGAGACCGCGGTAATTCGCTCGGCCGAGAAGACACGCATCGACGCCAAGCTAGAAATTGGACAATCCACCGAAGTCGTAAGCGTTGAGGCCGTTGTTCCGACGCTTGACGTCGCCACCGCACAATTGAGCGAC
>Ga0207145_1060_pt1 | contig 15596 bp, 12 predicted proteins | sample Alteio_BWMinHeat_35_FD_153578 | JGI IMG/M metagenome (GOLD analysis project Ga0207145, IMG submission 153578) | Enriched cells from forest soil in Barre Woods Harvard Forest LTER site, Petersham, Massachusetts, United States -... | ecosystem: Environmental > Terrestrial > Soil > Temperate forest >...
TTTCAATCACCCGAAAGACGACACGATCGGCGGATCGAGCGAAGTTTTCCGGTCGGATGAAGTGCACGTGACGCAGCTTGGCGTGGGCGGAGACTTTCATTACGACAATGTGCGGGCGCGTGTGATGACACAGTTTGGTTTGTATTCGGAGACAACACCGCGCAATGACGCGAGTCCTGCGCGGGGCCAATGGAACCTGAACGATGCCTATCGCTATTTGTCGGAGGCGTACGGGGGGTATCACTTCAACGTGCTGCACGGAATCAACATCGACGCGGGAATTTTCATGTCCTACATCGGCCTGTTCAGCTACTACAACTTCGACAACTGGGCGTATCAGCCGTCGTATGTTTCGTCGAATACCCCGTGGTTCTTCAATGGCGTGCGGGTGCAGATTTTTCCGACAGAGCACCTGAAGATCGAGCCGTGGTTTGTAAATGGCTGGCAATCTTATGGACGATTTAACAGTCGGCCGGGCTTCGGAATGCAGATTCTGTGGCGGCCGAACGGATGGTTCTCGATTCTGGGGAATCAGTACGCTCTGGGCGAGGACGCGTTTAATACGCCGGGGCGCGTGCGCTATCACACGGATGACAGCGTAGAGGTGAAATACTACGATCGGCCGGGCGAATTTGTAGACAAGATGGCGTTTTCGCTGACTGGTGATTTGGGTTGCGAGCACGGTGGCGGAGTAAGCTGCACCGGCAATTCGGCGAAGGGTCCCAAGCAGAGCTTCATTGGTTTCATGCTCTACGACCGCACGTGGTTCCACAACGATAAGTTCGGGCTGACGCTGGGCGGCGGCAAGATCAACAATCCGGGGCGCTATTTGGTGTTGCTGCCGCCGATCAATGGGGCAACCGCGGCTACGGGAACGCCCTACTTTACGGAAAATCCGGGCGATCCATTCAAGGCGTGGGACGCGTCGGGAACGTTTGATTGGATGCCGAGCCAGTACATTACATTTCGGTGGGAATTCGATCATCGCGCGGCGAATGTGCCGTATTTCTCTGGACCGGGAGGGATTACGCCAACGACTTGTCCGACCGCATTCCTCGGCAACAATATTTGCGGTTCGCCGGGGGCGCTGGTGCCGGGGTTCACGCCGGATCTCAAGAAGATTGAGAACCGGATTGATTTGGCTATCCTCGTCAAGTTCTAACAACGATCGGTCGTGGGTCAGTTTTAGCTTCCTGAAACTGGCCCGCGACCCTTCCGACGCTGTGAGCGCGCCCGTTACTTTCCGGCGAAATGGCTTGCGGTCAAACTCGATTGCGTTAATTCCTTGACGTTTAGTTCGCCTTTCTTGTCCTTATCCAAGCGTTCGAATTCTGCTTCCATGAACTTCATGAATTCCTGTTTGGAGACCATGCCGTTCCTGTCGGTATTCATAAGCGACAGTAGTTGCTTGACCCCGTCTTCGGCCATTGCCAATTTATTCTGCGGCTTCGGAACTGATGCCTTTTGTGCAGCCGCAGTCCCCATCATGGTTACGGTCGCAACCAACACCGCGATGACGACAACTACCCACAGTTTGCTAGTTCGCGTCAGCATGGTCGACTCCTTTGAAACTCTGGCCTGATACGGCGAAGGTCGTGCGCCTTCCGAATCAGGTGATCATTGGTCCAGGATGGGCGATTTCGCCCTTCCGCATATCGGGAATCTACACCCACATTTCTTGGGCCGGTATATGCAAAATACGGATTGTCCGAATCAAATTATTTGAGCAACGAGGCACGGATGGCAGGGCGGTTTCGGCTTTCGCGGTAGTTGGCGCCCACCGTCACGGTTACATCACATTTTCGCGATCTCCCGCACAGGCAGCGCACCATCGCTATACCTTATAAAGATGGCCGCGCTCGAACGCCGCGGTGCCGCTGAGGAGGTTTGGCAGCATGTACAAAATCGCAGCGATGCTAACGTTTTGGCTGGCGCTCTCTCCCTCGTGGAGTCCGCAAAGTGACTACATGGCGGAATGCTACAAACGGTGCCAAATGCCGGCGACGGATCCGGAGACCGAGAGGCAAGAGATTGTCAACTTGGAACGAGAGGGTGCCCACGCCATTCAGTTGAGCGATGGGACATTTTTCCGCCGCGTTTACAGCGATGACTTTGCGGGCACGCTTTCTCGAGGCGAATCCGTGAACAAAACGGGATTTATCAATGCAGTTCAATCGACGGCTATCCACTACGAAGCGTTCAACGCATCCGATATCAAGATTCACATTTTTCGAGATACAGCAGTCGCAACTTGCCTGTGGTCTTCGCGCGCGGTCGTAAACGGGCAGAACGTGAACAGCCAGATGCGCGTCATGCACATTTATGTGAACGGCGGGAACGGGTGGAAGGTGGTTGCCGGGCAGGCAAGTCCCCTGCCGCCGTACGTGCAGCAACCGTTGTAGTTTTTGGGTTGAAGCCGGAATGTCTCGCAGCAAGCGATGATTCGGTTGCAGGGCTGGTTCAATTGGGAAGCGCCGCGCGCTCAGCGTTGACGGCGGCTCCGATGACTCCCAGCTCGTCATTCGATGGGATCACTTCAAAACGGCTGCCCTGGAGCGGGCTCATCTTCACCATTTCGTGGACGTTTCTTTCGAGCAGTCCGACGTCGATGAATTTCGCGTTAGGTCCGGTGATGTAGAAGTGGCCGGGGCCTTCCATGTGGATGCTCGTCGCCGTCGCTGCGGCCAGCGCGCGGTGGCAGCGAATGACAAACTCGACGCACCGCGCGTCGCCCGTTTTTGCGTTCGCAAAGACTTCCTCCGGCTCCATGTCCATGAAGCGAAGTCGCATCGAACGATATCCCAGGATACCTTCCAGGTGCCCGCGCCCGCCGCAGCCGCAGAAATTTTCCTTAGGGTCGAGAGAAACAATCGAGTGGCCGCCTTCCCAAACGCCTTCGCTCCAGGGATAACGACCGAAGCCGATGCCATTTCCAAGCGTCCAAACGCGATTCAGTTTATGCAACTTGCCGCGCGTTGCCGCGATTCCCGCGGCCATGGCGTCCGCGTCATTGAAGACGCGCACAGGAACTTCCTTATCGTCCAGTCGTAGCGCGCCGGCCAGCGCCGCCTGTAAATTAAATCCCTTCACTTGCTGCAGGTTCGGAGAATCCTCCACAACGCCATCAAGGATGATGCCGGGAAATCCCAATCCAATTGCGTGAATCTTTTCGCCTTTGCCGATTGATTCGAGCTGTTGCCGGATGCATTCTGCGATTTTGTCCGCGGGCATGGACAGAAGTGCCTCCGTCGAATCCAATTTTTCCGGATACCTGCGAAGCGGCCCGACGACCTTGTCGCCTTCCACCAACCCGACCGCGATGTGTTCCATCACTAAAATACCGGCTGTCCTGCGCATCGTCCCCCTGCCTGTCTTGTCCGTGCCTGTCTTGTCGCTGCCCATCGTTTATTTAGTTGACGCCTGCGGGCCCACCGGGGATTCGCATTTGGATCGGCTAGGTCTTGGCCAATTTGTTCAGGCCGTTGAACGCCGCCGTCTTGTAACATTCCGCGAGCGTCGGATAATTAAATACGGTGTCGACGAAATACTCGATGGTTCCTTTGAACGCAAAAACCGCCTGCCCGATGTGGAGCAGTTCCGAAGCGCCTTCTCCGATAATGTGCACACCGAGCAACGTTTTCGAATCGGGATCGAAAATGAGTTTCAGCCGCCCAGTGGTGTCGCCGCGGATTTGTCCGCGCGGGATCTCCCGGAAATAGGCGATGCCCACCTCGTAAGGCACGCCCTCGTCAGTGAGTTGCTCTTCCGTTTTGCCAATAAAAGAAATTTCAGGAATGGTGTAGATTCCGTAAGGATAGAGCGCCTTGTTCGATTTGATCGGCATGCCGAAAGCATTCGCCGCCGCGATGCGTCCCTGCTCCATGGAAACGCTGCCGAGGCTCGGAAAGCCAATCACGTCCCCTACCGCGAAAATGTGGGGCTGTTTGGTGCGGTAATCCGCATCCACAATAATGCGCCCGCGCGAATCGGCTTCGAGACCCGCTGCGGCCAGATTTAATTCGTCCACATTGCCCTGGCGGCCGACAGCATAGAGCAGCGCCTCGGCCGAAACTTTCTTCTTGCTCTTCAAATTAGCAACGACGCCCGTGTCATGAGTATCTTCCACGCTTTCCACTTCCTCGTTCAGCCGCAGCGTGACGCGCCGGTCTCGCAAGTGATAGCAAAGCGCCTCCACCATTTCGCTATCCGCGAACTCCAAAAGCCGCGGGCGCTTTTCGATCAGCGTCACGCGCACGCCCAGCGTCGCAAACATGCACGTGTATTCGACTCCGATCACTCCGCCGCCAACGACCATCATCGTCTTGGGGATCACCGGCATTTGCAAAATTTGATCGCTGTTGATGATGGTGTGGTTATTGAACGGAACGAGCGAAGTCGAAGCCGGCTTGGTCCCCGTCGCGATGATGATGTTCGCCGCTTCGTAATCTGCTTGCCCGCGCAATCCGACCACTCTTATGTGATGCGGATCAACGAAGCTACCCATTCCGGTGAAGACTTCAATGCCGTTACGTGAGAGTTGCGCGCGTATGACATCAATCTCCGTTTTGATCACATGCTGCGCGCGGAAGGCCAGGTCGGCCATCGTGATCTGTTCCTTCACCCGGTAATTCACGCCGTAGATGCCCTGGTAATGGAATCCGGAGAGATGCAGGACCGCTTCTCGAATGGTTTTGCTGGGGATTGTTCCGGTGTTGATCGCCGTGCCGCCGATGACTTCCAGCTTTTCGACGAGAGCGGCGCGCTTGCCAAACTTCACCGCTTGAATCGCCGCGCGTTGTCCCGCGGGACCGGAGCCGAGGACGATGAGGTCGTAACTTTCCATGGCAAGGCCGCAAAGCCTGCGAAACTGCCGCGCAAGTATACCACCGTAAAATTTATTGTCTTCCGTTCGATAACTTTCAGGCAGGCGCCCGGCAATCACTCATATCGCAGAGCCACCATTGGGTCCACTCGCATCGCTCGCCGGGCGGGAACGTAGCAGGCGAGCAGTGCCACACTCACTAGCAGAAGCGCGACGCCGCCAAAGGTCAGGGGATCGGTGGGCTTCACGCCGTAAAGCAAACTCGAAATGAGTTTTGTCAGAGCAAACGCCCCGGCTAGCCCCAGAGCGACGCCTGCGAATGCCAGCGCGGCTCCGCGGCCAATCACAAGACGCCATATATCGCGCGGTTGCGCGCCTAGTGCCATGCGAATGCCGATTTCGTTTGTGCGCAAGCTGACCACGTAACTCATCACCCCGTAAATTCCCATCGCCGCAAGGAGGAGCGCGAGCCCCGCGAAAATTCCCAAAAGAAACGTCGAGAATCGCCGCGAGGAAACCGAGTCAGCGAATAAATTGTCCAGCGTCATCACATGCGTGACGGGTAGCGTCGGATCATACGAATGCACCTTTGTGACCACAGCTTGCCCTAGCGCCGTCGGGTCCGAAGACGCGCTGATGACGACATACCGTGTCCAGCCTCCCGTGAAATAAATGTCCAACGTCGGCTCGGCCTCCAGTCCGTATTGATGCACATTGCCCACTACTCCGACAATCGTGGACCAGCAAGGCGTCGGGTCCAGCGAACACAAGTTAACGCTCTTCCCCACGGCATCGCCTGCGAAGAACCTCTTCGCGATCGCGTCGTTCACCACGACTCTTTGCTCGCCGTAATCGTGCGCGTCCAGAGGCCGACCCGTCCGCAACGGTATCCCCATCGCCGCAAAATATCCCGGACTGACTACGCGTGTTTCCGCTATGGGCCGCGCGCCATTCGCAGGAAGCGGTTGCCCATCAATCACAAACCGGGACGCAGACCGAATTGCCGTTCCCAAGGGCATAACGCTGATCCCGCCGGCGGCCTTTACTCCCGGCAATTCCTGAATTTTTTGCACGAGCTGTTCGAATTGAAGGGATTGCTTTTTGCTCAACGCAATCTGCTGCTCGGGCGACATCTTGATAATTTCGCCGAGCGGCATTTGCGGCTGATCAACCTCCATTGCCAGAATGCGATCGCGCCGAAAGCCGGGATCAACCTCAAGCAAGCGGTGAAAGCTGCGGATCAGCAGCCCCGCTCCGACGAGCGGGATGAGCGCCAGTGCAATCTCAGAGACGACCAGCACGCTGCGGGTAGTTTGCCCTCCCGCTGCGCCCGCTGTTCTTGTTCCTTCTTTCAAGATGCCGTGCAGGTCTTGTTTCAGCGTTTGCACCGCTGGAATTAGCCCGCAAACGATTCCCGCAAAAAAACTGACCGCAAGGGTGAAGACCAGCACCCATCCATTGAGCCCCGTCTCTCGCACGCTCGCTAGATCAGAAGGAACGAATGCGCCGAGCACGCGAAGCCCAGCCCCGGCTAGAAAAATTCCCAGCACGCCGCCGAGGAGCGAAAGCAGGACGCTCTCCGTCAACAACTGTCGCAGAAGGCGCGAACGGCTTGCGCCTAGCGCTACGCGCAGCGCGATTTCCTTTTGTCGAACGGCGTTACGCGCCAGGAGCAAATTTACAATGTTGGCGCACGCTACGAGAAGCACAAGTCCGACAGCGCCGAAGAGAATCAGCAGAGCCAGGCGCATTCTAACGGCGGAGGGATCTTCCATCGGCGTAATCAGCACGCCCCAGTTTTTGTGCGCATCTGGAAAGGCCAGGTCTTCTTGCCGATTCAACGTGGTTAGCTCGGCTTGCGCTTGCGTGATTTTGACACCTGGCTTCAGACGCGCCACGATGCTGAACTCGTGGTGCAAGTGGCTGGTGAGATCGTCGCCATACTGGCCAATCGGCATCCAAATATCCGTGGTGGGTGCCATCTGAAATGACGCTGGCAAAACTCCAACGAGCGTGTAGCCTCTTCCATCGAGCATGAGAGTTCGTCCGACGGATGCCGGATCCGACCCAAAGCGGCTTTGCCACAGACGGTGGCTGAGCATTACTACCGACGATGCTCCGGGCTTGTCCTCCTCCGGAGTAAAGGTGCGCCCCGCAACCGGCTGAATACCAAGCAGTGAGAAAAATCCTGAGGTTGCATATCGCGCTTCGAGGCGCTGCGGTTCGCCCTCGCCTGTCAGATTGAACCCTTCCGGAATATCAACAAATGCGGCCATCCCGGAGTAACTTCGCGCCTGGCGCTTAAAATCCTGAAAATCGCCCGGAGAATTGCCCGCCTGAGGAAATTGCGGCAAGTAGGTGTTCCAGATTTGAACTAGAGCGGACGGGTCGCGGTAAGGAAGGGGCCGGAGAAGTACATTTTCCACTACGCTAAAAATCGCAGTATTTGCGCCGATACCCAACCCCAATGTCAGCACAGCGACGGCCGTGAAGCCCGGACTCTTCCGTAGCGCACGGAATCCATGCCGCAGATCCTGCCAAAGGTTTTCCATGGAATCCCCCTGACTGCTGCATCCTTAGATGCAAACTTTTCCGGATCGTTTCCGGCTCTTTGGACATACTACGATGCCACAGTCGCAGCCTCTGCTGTTCTCAATTTCAAAATACTTCCGGGGCTATTTCGTGGTGGTTGACCGCGGAGACAAAGGTGTAAATGCATGAAACTCAAATTCCAGCAAAGCAGGCAAATGCGCCGCGAAATAGCTCCAGTCGTGGCCACCGGGATACAGATGAAATTCGTGTGGGACGTGGCGTGACGTGAGCAATTTATCCAGAATATCCGCGCCCAATTCGAATCCGTAGTCATCTTCCGAGCCGCAATCAAAATAAATCTTCAAACCCGCAAGATGCGCGGCGTGGGCAATCGTGACGGGATCGTTCTGATTCCAGAATGCGGTATCGAATGGCGAGCCAAATGCCGGCCCGAGAACGCGCAACTGGCTCATTTGACGCGAATTTTCCGTAGTGATGTTTGGCAGCTTCTCAATCAAGGCCGCGCTGTGGGCCCCGACGGCCGCAAAAAGTTGTGGGTGCTGGAACGCAATATGCAACGCCCCGTATCCGCCCATCGAAATTCCGGCTATTCCCCGCGATCCCCGCCCTGCCTGTGCGCGGTACCGCTTCTCAACCCCCGGCATAAACTCCTGCAAGAAAAAATCCTCATAGCGCCGCTTGCCGTCGTGCGAATTGATGTAAAAACCTACGCCGCCGGCGGGCGTCACAATCAACATTTCGCCAAGCTGGTGCTGCTCCCATAAATCTTCGACGAGATTCATGCCCCCGGAATGCACGAGAAATTCTTCGTTGTCGCCCAATCCATGCAGCAAATAGAGAATAGGGTAGCGACGCGTTTTCTCCGCGTCATAGCTGGGTGGAAGCAACACGCAGTAGGGAACTGCGCGCTCAAGAATCTTGCTTGGCAACGAAACGCATTCGGCACGTCCGGTAGCTTGCGCCGCAGGCGCGAAAAGAATGCCACCTATGAAACCTATCAGCAGCGCCGTCAACACAGCGCGCCAAACTTTATTCATACCGCAGGGCCTCGACAGGATTCAGCCGCGCCGCCTTCGCCGCTGGATAAAGCCCCGCCGCGAGACTCACCAGTACCGCAAGCACGATCGCCAGAATCACCAACCACCACGGCACCGAAAAAACATCCGTCGGTGGCAAGCTCTGTCGTTTCAAGTAGACGTTTATTCCGAATGTAACAGCTCTGCCTACAAGCCAGCCAAATCCCACGCCAAGAACGCCGCCAAAAAAGCCCATGACGCTCGCTTCCACAAAAAAGAGCTGCTTCACGTCGCGATCCGCTGCCCCCAGCGCTTTCAAGATTCCAATCTCGCGCCGCCGCTCCAGAATGGCCATAACTAAAGTGTTGATGATTCCCAGGGTTGCTACCGCCAGCGCCAGGCTGCCGAAAATGAAAAGCAACATGTCAAAAATTCTGAAGAACACCTCTAAACTCTTCGTCGCATCCTGTAAAGAAAACGTTCCAAATCCCATGTTCTTGATGGCGGTCTCAATTCCTTGTACCAGAGACGCTTTCTTCGCGCGCACCGTTAAGCTCGCATAGACTGGCTTTCCGTTGGTTGCTCGCACCGCGTCGCGCAGGTCATTCACTTGCGCTGCGCGCAGGGAAGACGCCACCTCCAGCGGGATGAGCAGCCGCCCGCTTCCGAATCCGCCAAATCCGGCGGCAGGTTCCGTCTCGATGATTCCGACGATGCGCAGTTTTTTCTCGCGCGGCACGATCGAGAATCCTCCCGCGCCTGTGTCAGCATTTTTGCTCTTTGAAGAATCCTCAGCTTGCGGCGGCAACGCCTGCCGCTCGGCGTATCTCACGATCAGGTCCTTGCCAACCAAACTGGACGGCTGAGTCGATAAATCCCTGGCAAATTCAATCTGCAAAATCGCTTCGTCCGCATTCGGCCCCGAAAAAAAGCTTCCTTGCATTCCGTCGAACGATCCATTGCCCCGTGCCGACGCTGGAATCCCCGCGACGATTGTCGAATAAGGATTTCCGTCGTACCGCACCTCCGTTGGAAAGCGAACCTGCGAATAAACCTCTACGACATTCGGTAGCCGCTCAAACTCCTGTTTGGCATCTTCATCCAGCGCCCGCGCATTTTTTGCCGGAGAGCTCTCGCCTGGTGGACGACGCATCGATTGCTGAGTTCGCTTCTGCGTCACGATGACCGTGTCGAATAATCCCGAGTTCGAAAGTCGTTTCGTCGCCAGCGCCTGCAATCCAATACCGAGGGAAAGCCATGCCACCAGGGAGGCCACGCCTACCGCGACCCCAAGCGTCGTCAACGAACTGCGTAGCACTGCCTCCCGCAAATTCCGCAGCGCCAGTTCAGTCAGGTCCCCGGCCTTCATGCTTTCACCCCATCCGTCAACAATTTCCCGTCTGCCAGCGCCGCAATCCGGTCCGCAAATCTTTCCGCCAAAGGCCGCTCGTGCGTCACCATCACAATCGTCATTCCCAGCTTTTGCTGAATCTCTTTCAACAGCAGCATGATGGATTCGCCTGTCGCGCTGTCCAAATTTCCTGTCGGCTCGTCCGCAAATAAAAGCGTTGGCCGATTTACCAAAGCCCTCGCCAGCGCCGCCCGTTGCTGCTCGCCTCCCGACAGTTCGCTCGGCCGGTGCCCGCTCCGCTTCTCCAACCGCACGCGTTCCAGCGCTTCCTGCACTCGCGCTCCGCGCTCCCCGCGATCCACTTCCGCCAGCCGCAGCGGCAACTCCACATTTTCTTCCAGCGTCATTCGCGGCAGCAGGTTGAACGACTGAAAAACCATTCCCACGGTCCGGCTCCGGTAACGCGCCAGTTCCAGCGAGCTCAGCTCCGACAAATTCCTGCCATTTGCAAAAATCGATCCGCCCGTCGGACGGTCCAGCCCCGCCATCAAATTCAGCAGCGTCGATTTTCCCGAGCCCGAACTCCCCAGGAGCGCCACAAACTCTCCCGCGCGCACGTCGAGCGAAACATCATCCACGGCTCGAATCGTTGCCGCGCCCATCTCGTAGTGCCGCGAAACCCGCTCCGCGCGCACAGCCACACCATTGCCCAATGTCATCATCGTCCCTCGATGGTACTACGCATCCCGAACGCCCCGAGTTACCAACTGTTTTAGAGGCGAGCGCTACCTACGCGTCCCGTTCCGCTTGGACTTCTGAATCAGCCAAAAATGGGCGCTCCGAAAATGGGCTTGACACGGAAATCCCACCCTGCTATTTTCCTAGCATACATGCTATAAAAATAGCACATGAGCCAGAAACCAAAACCCGAGCCCATCGCCCTCTCTCGCCGCGAACGCCAGATCATGGACATCCTCTATCAGCTTGAGCGCGCCTCCGTCGGCCAGGTTCTGGCCAAGCTTGCCGATAAACCCAGCTATTCCACCGTACGCGCCCAGCTCCGCGTCCTCGAGGAAAAGGGCCACGTTCGTCACGAAGAGCATGGCCTCCGCTACGTTTACGCTCCCGCTGTCCCCCGCGACGTCGCCCGCCGCTCCGCGCTTCGCCACCTCGTCGAAACCTTTTTCGACGGCTCAACCGAAAACGTCGTCGCGGCGCTGCTCGGCGGCGAAGTCGCTCGCATCACTCCCGAGGAGTTCGATCGCCTCGCGCGCCTTATTTCCAAGAGCCGAAAGGAGGGCTAGCTATGAGCGCAATTGCAAACTTCGAACCCGGGCTCGCATTTCTCATCACATGCTTCGCCAAGTCTACGATTTTCCTGGCCTGTGTATGGGCGATAGCCATCGTCCTGCTCCGGCATTCCTCCGCCGCCCTTCGCCACAACCTCTGGGCTGCCGCGATTCTCGCCACCCTGGCGCTTCCCATTTTCATGCAGTTGCTTCCCGCGTGGCATTCCTCCACTCTTGGCAGCGCTGTTTCTCTCTGGAGCCCCGCGCGAGCAAATGCCTCTACCACCTCCTCCCCTTCAATTCCTCCCACAATCATCAACGCCCTCGTCGGTCCTACACTCTTCAACACAATTTCCAGATTCGTCCTACTCGTATGGACACTAGGCGTGTCCCTCGTTCTCTCCAGACTCTTCGCAGGCCTCGCGCGCCTCACCTGGATCTCTGCTCACGCAAACCCGCTCTTTGACGAATCCTGGATGCGATCCGTCTTGGAATTGTCCACTTTTCACAAAATCACTCGCCCCGTCCGGCTTCTCCAATGCCAAAGCCCTCTCGCCATGCCCCTCACCTGGGGAATTTTCCATCCCGTCATTGTGTTGCCTTCCAGCGCCGAGCACTGGCCCGAAGACCGCCGCCGCATCGTTCTCTCTCACGAACTCGCTCACATCGCGCGCCACGACTGGCTCCTGCAAATTTGCGCCGAGCTCGCCCGCGCCGTCTACTGGCTCCATCCCCTCGTCTGGCTGGCCGCCGCGCGCCTGCGCCAGGAAAGCGAACGCGCCGCCGATGACGCCGTGCTCCTCTCCGGCGTTGCGCCTTCCCTCTACGCCAGCCAACTTCTCGATCTCGCAAGGACGCTTAAAAACTCCGGCCGTGCCTGGTCTACCGCTCTAGCCATCGCGCGTCCATCCAATCTTGAAAGGAGATTTGCAGCCATGCTGAATCCGTCTCTCAATCGCCGTCATTTGTCTCTGAAAGCGAAGTTCCTAGTTCCGCTGCTCGCCTTATGTGTACTCGTTCCACTCGCCGCCCTGCGCCTGCCGGGTCAGAATTTGTCCGGGAAATTTACGGGCACCATCCTTGATCCCAGCGGCGGCGCTGTTCCGAACGCAACCATCGTCATGACCAACCGCAAAGCAAACACATGCGCGCCGAGTGTAGCGCTCCCGCCATGTACCGTTGACATGACCACTTCGGACGCGGATGGCAATTTTATTTTCAAAGCTTTGCCTGCCGGCGAGTACGAAATGAAAGTGCTCAAGCCGGGATTTGCCACCTACCTCGCGCCGCAAGTTGTCCTCGATCCGGGCCGCGACCTCGCGATGACCGCCAAGTTGAACATCGGTAGCATCAACGAGAGCGTGAATGTACAGGCGGAGGGTTCCGCGAAATCCGCAGGAGCCGCACAGGCATTGAAAGCCGAGGCGAAATCAAAGGCCACGCGCATTCGCATTGGCGGTAACGTGGAAGCGGCGCAGGTGATTACCAAGGTGCAGCCCATCTACCCGGAGAGCGCCAAAGACGCGGGCGTGCAAGGTACTGTGCTGCTTCATGCGGTTGTGGGTATGGACGGCAGGCCGCTCCAGCTGCAAGTGTTGAATAGCCAGATCAATCCGGACCTCGCCCGCGCCGCCGTCGAAGCGGTCAGCCAGTGGCGCTATCAGCCCACGCTCCTGAATGGCGAGCCCGTCGAAATCGATACAACCATCCAGGTGAAATTCTCACTGGCCCCGTAGTCTCCGTCTCGACTTAAAACAACCAGGCGTGGGCGTGCGAACCGTTCCACGAAAGCGGAGGAATGGGTTCCTCGCCCGCGTCGGGTCTTCCTTCGCCGCGAGCCGCATCAATTTAAGTCACTGACTAAATAACTCGTGGATGTGATATAAACCTCGCACAGAAATTGCCGAGTGGCGCACTTGCTTCTCCCGCCTGAGTGCCACTCCTCCTGGAGGTTTTCTATGGGAAATCCCCCTGCACCGCCGGCAGTTCCGAACAACCCCCCAACAATTCCACCTGAGCCGCCCGTTCGAGCCACCAACCCGTGGATTGCCGTTTTTGGCGTGTATTTGATCCTTTTGAATCTCCTTCTGATTTACCTCATCCTCAGAGTGTGGCCTGGCAAAATCCCCATGGGTGATGGCCCAGACCTCGTCACCATAATTCCTGGCCTGCCGCCACTTAACCTGTGGCCGGAAGCTCGCTATATTGCGCTGGTTTTCCTGGTTGGCGCGCTCGGGGCTTACATCCATCTGGCCACTTCTTTCACAGAGTTCCTTGGCAACCGCAATTTCTACACCAGTTGGAAATGGTGGTATGGACTGCGGCCATTCATTGGCTCCGCTCTCGCATTGATGGTTTATTTCGCAGCTCGAGGCGGACTGATATCCGCCAATTCCTCCGCCACCGACTTGAGTCCCTATGGTATTGCGGCCCTGGCAGGCCTCGCCGGTATGTTTTCGAAGCAGGCCACGGATAAGTTGAGGGAAGTCTTCGAGAACTTTTTCAAGACCGCGAATCCGCCCACTCGTCTTGATGGAGAGCCTCCTAAACACCCGCAACCCGGGGCAGCACCCACAGGGCAAGCACCTACCGCGCCGCTGGCCGGTGGCGGTGGAGGCGCGTAGCCCCCTCCTCTTCAATCGGGCGCGATCCACGGTTCTTCCGAGCCCCGGCACACTGCATGGCTCGCGGAGTTGCGTTGACGCAACCACTCGCCAATGCTACGCTCGCGCCTCAGTTCCTTGACGCATGCGCGCCGTCGACCTCATCCGCAAAAAACGTGATTCCGGTGAGCACTCCCGCGAAGAGATCGACTTCCTGATCTCCGGCTACACCTGCGGCGATATTCCAGATTACCAGATGGCTGCCTGGCTCATGGCTGTCTGGCTCCGCGGCATCAATCGTTCTGAGCTCGCCGCGCTCACCGAGTCCATGCTTTATTCAGGCCAGGTGCTCAATCTAGCGCGCATTCCCGGCAGAAAAGTGGATAAGCATTCCACCGGCGGCGTCGGCGACAAAACATCTCTCATTCTCGCTCCCATCGTCGCCGCCGCCGGACTCACCGTTCCCATGATCAGCGGCCGCGGTCTCGGCCACACCGGCGGCACTCTCGATAAGCTCGAATCCATCCCCGGTTTCAACGTCAATCTTTCCGTCGATGAGTTTTATAGCGTGCTTCGCGAATGTGGGATGGGCCTCATCGGTCAAACCGCCGAAATCGCTCCCGCTGACAAAAAAATCTACGCTCTCCGCGATGCCACTTCCACTGTCGAAAATGTCGGCCTCATCTGTGCCTCCATCATGAGCAAAAAGCTCGCCGAAGGCATCGACGCCCTCGTGCTTGACGTCAAAACCGGTTCCGGCGCCTTCATGAAGCGTGAAGAAGATTCCGTTCTTCTCGCTGAACTCATGGTCGAAACCGGCCAGCGCATGGAAAAGAAAGTCGTCGCGCTTATCACCGACATGAACCAGCCTCTCGGCCGCATGGCTGGCCATTCGAATGAAATCGCCGAGTGTATCGAGGTTCTCAACGGCGGCGGCCCCGCCGATCTCGTCCAACTGAGCATGGAACTCTCCGCCTGGATGTTTTTTCTCGGCGACCGCACCAAATCCGTCGAGGATGGCCGCCTCCTCGCCGAAGCCATGATCGCCTCTGGCCAGGCCCGGGAAAAATTCAAGCAGTGCATTCGCCTGCAGGGCGGCGACGAGCGTGTCATTGACGACCCGCAACTTCTCCCGCAAGCGAAGTCCAAAACCTACGTCACAAGTCTCTCCGCCGGCTTCCTCACCGCCACAAATTGCGAACAACTGGGCACCGCTCTCGCTACCCTCGGCGGCGGCCGCGAAAAAAAGGAAGACACCATCGACCACGCCGTCGGCCTCGAATTTCACAAACGCATCGGCGATCGCATAGAAAAAGGCGAGCCTCTCGCCACAATTCATTACAATAGCGGCGCAAAGCTGGCCGAGGCGCAAAGCCAGCTACGAAATCGGCGAAGCCGCGCCAAGCGAAAGCCAACCGCTCCTTCACCGCATTATCGGAGCGTAGCGCCGGCCCAACGTTTTCGTCGTCAAGTGTTGAGAAGAGATTTGCTGATCAGAAAGCAGAAAGAGGTCCACGCATGGGACGTTTCACCGGGGTGCTCGGCCTGCTCGCGATGCTCGGCCTCGCGTATCTCTTCTCCACTGCGCGCAAAGCCATCAAGCTCAAAACCGTTCTCTGGGGCCTCGGCTTGCAAATCGTTCTCGGCGTCTTCGTCTTGAAAGTTCCCGCCGGCCAAATTATTTTTCAAACTCTCGGCGTTGGCGCCAAGCATCTCCTTGATTTTTCCTACGTCGGCTCTACTTTCGTCTTCGGCGAACTCGGCAAATCCGATTCCAACCTTGGCCTCATCTTCGCGTTTCAGGTCCTTCCTACCATCATTTTCATTGCCGCGTTTTTCGCCGTGCTCTACCACATCGGCGTCATGCAGCTCGTCATTCGCGTCTTCGCATGGCTTATGACCAAAATCATGGGCGCCAGCGGCGCCGAATCCCTCAACGTCGCTGCCAGCATTTTCATGGGC
>Ga0207145_1061_pt1 | contig 15537 bp, 10 predicted proteins | sample Alteio_BWMinHeat_35_FD_153578 | JGI IMG/M metagenome (GOLD analysis project Ga0207145, IMG submission 153578) | Enriched cells from forest soil in Barre Woods Harvard Forest LTER site, Petersham, Massachusetts, United States -... | ecosystem: Environmental > Terrestrial > Soil > Temperate forest >...
CGGTCAACGGGGTTGATTATCACCAGAGCGGCGTAATCGATCCCACGCGAAAGCTATTGTTCCTCATAGGCGGTCCAGGGCAGTTCTGGGCAATCAATATAGCTCCGGGTTCGAACTACGCCCTGCAGGACTGGTCATCCCAGGTCACCGGTTGCAGCGCGCTGAGCAACGCGGGCTATCCGGGTCTGGCTTTTGACACCAAACAAAGTCTGGTTGTTGGCTGGGCGGGCGGTAATACAGCCTACCAGTTCAATCCAGATACGAAAACTTGCACAGCGGTCACCTATACCGGCGGCCCTGGCGCGCAGACCCCCAACGGTACAAATGGGCGATTCGCTTACCTGCCGGCCCTCAACCTGTTCGTGCTCGTAAATGACTGGCAACAAAACGCCTATTCGCTGCGATTGACTCAATAACAGATTAGGCCCTATTGAAAATGGCGCGCATGGATTTCCTCCAGCGGCGCAATTTTTGATGGCAGGTCCTTTCCCCAAATCTGTGGGTGGATCCGTTAACAGCGTTTTTTCTGCGAGTCACAGTTAGCCCTGCATGGCTGAGCACGCAGCCTTCATTCCGTATTCTTGTTAAACTAGACTGGCCGATGATTTCGCTCACCGAGTCCAACTCGCTACACGAAACGCATAGATCCTCTTGGCGGCCGACATTGCAGATATGGAACTACTTAGAATTACGGCATAGAAAGCTAGTTGAAGAATTCTTTCGATGATTGAATACTTGAATTCTGAAAGGGTTCGAGCAGCGTCTAGGCGCTGCTCGGCATCTCACAATTGCGGTATTCCATTCACCCCTTTCCAGGACCATGGCAGACCACCCGTTAATTCCAGAAGTCGGCGTCATTGCACTCGTCGCGGATGACTGGAGTCTGGAGTGGATGTCGCGGCATCAGATTCTCACGCGACTCGCCAAATATTTTCCACTCGTCTGGCTGAATCCGGCCCATGACTGGCATGAGATCCTCCGCAAACCCGCAAACTCCGATCTTCCAGACTCTTCTCTTCCACCGGGCTTCGAGGTATACCAGGCAGAATCTTGGCTCCCGAAGTTCTACCGGCCGCGCTGGTTGGCCGACTACACCCTTCGGAAAAGACTCAACCGGGCGCGTAACCTGCTCCTGCAAAAAGGTTGCAGGAAAATCATTTTATACATTTGGCGGCCGGAGTATCTGAGGAGCCTGGACGTCCTCAAAACAGATCTGGTCTGCTATCACATTGTAGATGAATATTCGTTCTCTGATGTGGATCTTCCCAACAGTGCGCAGGAGATGGAACTCTTGCAGCGTGCGGACCAAGTATTTGTCCACACACGCGCCCTCCTCGAAAAGAAAGGTTCTTTCAATTCCTGTATTGATTTGATTCCAAACGGTGTTGCCTATCGGTCTTTCGCTTCTCCGCTGCCGGAGCCAGGGAGTTTACAGGGAATTCCTCATCCTCGTATTGGGTACTCCGGCTACCTGAAGAAAACCCTGGACTGGAATTTACTCTCCGAACTCTCCGTCAAACACCCCGATTACTCCTTCGTGTTCGTTGGGGCGCAGAAAAATGAAGAGGTCACTATCCGCGCTATAGCCGAACTATCGAGTCATCCGAATGTTTTTTTCCTGGGGCACGTAACGACCGGGCAGATGCCATCCTTTCCTCAGCACTTCGATGTCTGCATGATGCCTTATCTGCTTAACGATTACACCAGTTACGTCTATCCCCTGAAATTACATGAATACCTCGCCTCTGGTCGCCCCGTGGTTGCTTCCCCTACTCGTCTCCTCAGGGAATTTCAGGAAACGATTCGACTTTGCAACGGTAGCCAAGAGTGGTCCTTCGAAATCTCGCAGTCGCTTCTACCTGAAGCCAACTCCCCTGGAGCACGCGAAATTCGTCAAGCCGTCGCGCGAAAGCACGACTGGGACTTGCTCGCAAACTCTATAGCCAAGGTTCTTTGCCGAAGGCTCCATCTGAATCATCCAGCTCTTCTCGAAGAGCCCGAGGCTGTTCGTGAATCGGACCCTATTCTGTCTTCGTGTTCCTGAGGAATGGGGCCATCTACCCCGAAGCGCTGATCTCCTAGCCTGGTTGCGGGGTAAGAAAACTACAGTGCCGTCTCCGCTTTGTCTTTGTCCAACAAGGGCGATGCCAGCCGCCTTGAGAGCCATGCGGGTAGCACTTCCAGATTTCGCAAAAAAGCAAGCAATTCACGGCCGAATAGCAATCCCACGCCGAGCAGGTAAATTGGAAAGATGATCGCCACTTGCAGTAGAAAATGAACCAAGCTGGTCGGAATCCAATATTTATCAGCGACGATACAAGCAATCGCGAATGGCGCGGCCCCAAGGAAAGCGGGCACCCAACCTTTTCGAAAATAGACGCCCACCGGCATACCCACCAATTTCGACATGAACTGCGGAAAGAAAAACAAACTGATGAAAAGGCTGGGAACCGCAGTCCCCCACGCAACTCCCGTAATGCCGATTCGCCGGGCCAAAATTACACTCAAACTCAAATTCGCAATGGCTTCTCCCACCCGCCATACCACGATTGGTTTTGGCTGTCCCACTCCGTAGGCAATGTTGGCGCTGGTATGTGTGGTAACGCTCAGAATATGTCCCAAAAGTAGGATTTGCAGCACGTGGCCTGACACAGTTGCGTATTGGCTGCCCATCCAAAGGCCAATGAACGTCGGCCCTCGGAATAGCAAAACGGTCTCAATCGGCAAAGATACGACGAGCGCTGCATTCGTGCCTTTGATCAATAAACTCTGCAATTCGCTTCGCTGGCCTCCCGCTTCGAGCTTGCTGGCTAGCGGTAAAAATGTCGTCACAAGCGAGGCAATCATCTGCCGGATGTACTCGATCAGCGTTCCTCCAATCGAATAAAAGGTGATGGCTGCCGCCGAAACGCAGATACCAACCACTACATTATCTGTATAATACATCACTTGAACGCAGATCTGAATGATGAAGATGTACGCGCTGAATCCCCAGATGGCTTTTAGTGTTTTCCGTTTAGGCATAGTTGGCAGAATGTGCAGTTCCGGATAGCTCCGGAAGGCAAGAAAGATCAGAACCAGGTTGGCCGTCAAAACGACTGAAAATTCCCAGCACGCGAGGGCAATTATCCCGTGGCCTTTTTCCAGGATCCACACCACTCCCACGGCGCGAACGCTGGTTTGAGAGATTGCCACCGCGCTTAGAAGGTCGAACCGGTGAAGAGCCGCAAGGACTCCGCCGAACACACCGCCTAACAATGTAAGGCCAAAACTAGCTGCTGCAACACCAATGGCCACCCGAGCTGCGCTCTGCAGCCCCGCCGGAATTTGAAAATACCGAGGTGCATACCGGGAAAAAAGCAACCCGATCAAAATCGCAAAAGTACTGATGCTCAGGCGCAACCACAGGGCCCCTGAAATAATTCGGTTGGCTTCCGCATGGTCTCCTTGCGTCTGGTGGCGTGACACATACCTCACCACGGCTCCTCGCAAACCCAAATCTAGCAGCCCCATATAGGCGATCAGGGAAACAACGAGCGTCCACACACCATAGGTAAGATTTCCCAGGTGGTGTACCACGAACGGGGAGAGAAAGAAGGCCACCCCGGAAGAGAATCCAAAGGCGAGCCAATTCATCGTTATTCCGCGTGCGACTCTTTTGTTCGCGCTCACAATCCTCCGGCCCTGAGTCCTAGTTGGCTGTTCTCAAACTGAAGTCAGATTGCAAATTCAATCCCAGTCTCTCAATAACGCAAAAAAACGAAGCCAACGCGTGAAGAACCGACTGGATTTCTCTGTCGGCGCTAAGACCTAAAATTTTTCGAATTCTTCGGCACGGGAGAAAGATTGTGCGTCCACATACTAAGGATGGACGCTTTTTCTTCGCTTCCGGTTTCGCTCCTTTGTCGCAAGGAAACCCAAGTTTACGTTAAGGATCAGTGGTCTCGCCCAGACATACCAGACATAGGTGTTCCATCTTAGTGATTGAAGGCACCGTCCGCTCCCTCTCACTCGGAGCGTCCTGTTCGAATTTAGATTTGGTCGCATTCGAACCTGCCGAATGCCCTGGAAACAGACTCACCTCATTATCGAATTCATCTCTCACTTTTCACGTCGCCCCGCAGTGTTCAGTTTTGTGCACAAACAATTACGTATTTTAATCTTCTTTTGGCTGGACAAACCCATCTCGCGTGTTACCCTAAATATCGTGTTGAGAGTGCGGGCTTTCTTAGTTTTATTTCTAGCGGTTAGCCCTCTCTCACGCTTGTTTCCTTAACGTCATTCCTTGCGTAGGTTAATTTAGCAAGGACCAAAGGCGTATCCAGATAGGGAAGCAGGTTTTCTCCACCCCACCCAGGGAAAACCAATCGTAGAGTCTTTTTGTCGCGAGATATAAGTTCGCCCTAAATAATCAACTTCAAGCCTAGGCCCCCTAGCCCTCCTGGTCGATGAAGAAAACTTCGTTGATGTTCAGGCGCTTGCTCCATTACTTCACGGGGAGGCTGTGCTATGCGTGTGACTGGGAATGATTTCAAACATTTGCCTCATCGAGTTTCAAGCTTATTTCTAGCTGTCTTACTTCTTACTTCCTGTGTCCTCGCCATTTTTATCGCGCGATCTTCGCCATCCTATGTCCATGCAGCCACTTCGGGTCTTGTTGCCGCTTATAGCTTTAATGAAGGTTCGGGAACAACGGTGGGAGACTCTTCGGGCAATGGCAACAACGGGACCATTTCCGGTGCCACTTGGACTTCCTCAGGAAAATACGGCGGCGCCCTCTCCTTCAATGGCAAGTCCTCGCGCGTCGTGGTCAACGATTCTGCTTCCCTTCACCTTTCCGGCGGAATGACTCTTGAAGCCTGGGTCTCTCCGACAACCGTTCCAACGTACTGGCAGGACGTCATTTACAAGCAAAACGACATCTATTTTCTGGAGGCCGGATCGAGCCTTTCAAATAATCCACCCGCCGTCGGTGCTACGTTTAGCTCGCACGGCGATCAATTCCTGGCGGCCACCTCCACTCTCCCAGCTAATCAGTGGACTCATCTCGCCGCAACTTATGATGGCGCAACTCTTCTGCTGTACGTCAATGGCGCACAGGTGGCCAGCCGCGCGATGTCCGACACTATCACTACTTCCTCAAATGCTCTGCAAATAGGAGGCGACGCTGCGTTCGGCCAGTACTTCCACGGAATTATTGACGAAGTGCGTATCTACAACCGCGCGCTCGCGCCCGCCGAAATTCAAAATGATATGACTGCGGCAATCTCGCAGGCCGCCCTTGACGTCCAAGCCCCAACCGCACCATCGAATCTCACCGGAACCTCAAGTGGGCCTAATCAGATCAATCTGAGCTGGACCGCCTCCACGGATAGCGTCGGAGTTACCGGCTACTTGCTAGAGCGCTGCGCGGGGTCGGGTTGCACCTCCTTCGCTCAAATCGCCACTCCAACGGCTACAACTTACAGCAACACGGGCCTCACAGCCTCCACTTCGTACAGCTATCGCGTGCGCTCCACTGACGCAGTTGGCAATCTCAGCGGCTACTCCAACATCGCGAGTGTTGCGACACCAGCCGCGCCGGACACAACTCCGCCCTCTGCTCCGTCCAATTTCTCAGCTACGCCCGCCAGCACCACGCAGATCAATCTCCTCTGGACGGCGTCGACCGACAACGTCGGCGTCACCGGTTATCTGCTTGAGCGCTGCCTTGGCTCCGGCTGCACCGCTTTCTCTCAGATTGCTTCCCCGACAGCAACCTCTTATAGCAACACCGGCCTCACTGCTTCCACTTCCTACAGCTATCGCGTGCGCGCTACCGATGCTGCCGGAAATCTCAGCGCTTATTCCAATGTCGTGAATGTCGCCACTCTTTCGGCACCTGACACAACGCCGCCCACCGCTCCTTCTAGCCTCTCCGCCGCTCCAACAAGCTCTACTCAAGTGAATCTTTCTTGGGCCGGCTCCACGGATAATGTGGGAGTTACCGGCTATCTGCTGGAACGCTGCGTCGGTTCAGGCTGCACATCCTTCTCTCAGATCGCAACCCCAAGCGGAACCACTTACGGTGACATCGGTCTCACAGCATCTACTTCTTATGGATACCGGGTTCGCGCCACGGACGCTGCGGGAAATCTCAGTAGCTATTCCAACGTCGCGACTGTTACTACACCAGCGGCCCTCAATAACCCTCCAGCCGCCATTAGCTTCGTTCAATCGAGCTACGCGACTCCCCATCCCTCGGCATCTTCCGTTTCCGTGCCATTCACCAAAGCGCAAATTGCTGGAGACTTGGACGTCGTCGTCGTCGGTTGGAATGACAGCTCCGCCACAGTTACTTCGGTGGGCGACTCTTCAGGCAATGTGTACTTGCTCGCGGTGGGGCCCACGCAATTCCCCGGAGCGATCACACAGTCCATCTATTACGCGAAAAACATTCACGCTGCGGGCGCCAACGCCAATGTGGTCAACGTTAAATTTAGTGCCTCAGCCGTTTCCCCAGACATTCGTATCCTGGAATACAGCGGCCTGGACACTAACAGTCCACTGGATGTCGTAGCCGCTACCACTGGTAATAGCAGCTCAAGTGCTACGGCACCGGTCGTCACTACAAATCCCAGCGATTTGATTTTCGGAGCCAACATTGTTGTCAGTTGGACGAATGGCCCGGGAAGTGGCTTCACTCAGCGCATTCTTACCAGCCCCGACAGTGACATCGCCGAAGACAAGGTCGTTTCCGCAATTGGCAGTTATTCCGCCAGCGCTCCCCTTGGTTCTTCCTCCGCGTGGATCATGCAAATGATTGCTTTCAAGGCTGCATCGGGCTCTGGCACACCACCACCTCCTCCTCCGACTCTCAATTCCATCTCAATCTCGCCGTCAAGTCCTACCATCAACGTGGGCTCCACACTGCAATTCTCTGCTACCGGAACCTATAGTGACGGCAGCACGCAGAGCCTTACGGCTGCGGTTACTTGGGTTTCAACGAATACCTCGGTCGCAACGATTGGCTCTGGCTCCGGCTCCGGTCTCGCCACCGGCCTGAGTGCAGGTAGTTCCGCTATCACCGCGACCGTCGGCGGTATCAGCAGCCCTGCCGCGATCCTAACCATTAATACGTCCGGAGGCGGTCTACCCTCAGCGGCGCAACTTGTCCAGCATGTGAGCAGCTCGAACACCCGCGGCGGAGGTGGAGTCAACAACGCCTTTGCTAGCCCATACTGCTACCACTTCCAGCTTCCCAATCCGACCACAGCTGGTAATACGGTTGTCGTTGGCTTTACCTTTAACGGTAATCCCACTCCTTCAGTCCATGACGACAAAGGAAACGCCTACTCCGTCCAAGTCAACTATTACGATTCCGCCGACACGCAATCCATCGGCATTGCCACGGCGTTCAATATTGCCGCTGGTGCTCGTGTCGTCTCCGTCTGCTTCAGCTCCGATCCCGGCGGCTACACCCAGCCGATGGCCACCGAATTTGACAACGTCATCGGCATCGACGGCTCCGGCACCGGCTCCAAAGGCACCGGCACTTCCGTTACTTCGGGCAGCCTGACTCCCACGGTCAGCGGTGACCTCGCCTATCAGGTCGCCTTCAGCCTTTCCGTCAATCAATCCAGCTTCACCGCCGGCTCGCAAAGCAACATTTCCTGGAACCTCTTGAGCGCCGATCTCCTCGATGGCTGGGCCGCCCAATACGGCCTCTACAATTCCACGGCCGCCATCAATCCCACGCTCTCCATGGGCACCAGCCAAAAGTGGGTTTCTGCTGGCATCCTTCTGAAAACCGGCACTTCCGGCGGCGTCCCCTCCGGCATGCGTATCGTCCACCTGGTTCACGAAAATATTCCGTACCACGCCAACGCTGGCGGTACCGACAATCCTTTCCCCAATCCCACTACCGTGCAGTTCCCGTCTTCCGGCAATTTGCTGGTGGCCATGATTGGCGGCGGCTATGTCGCTTGCACCGTCACCGGCGTGTCGGACAACAACGGCAATGCCTGGGCCCAGGCTGGCCCCACAGAAATTCAAGCCAATAACGACGTCACGCAAGCCTTCTACGCTGGCAGTGCCACAACTTCCGGCAATCTGCGCCTCACCGTTCATTGGAGCGCCACCGACGGCGACTTCAGTTTCTTCCTCTACGACATCACCGGCGCGGCGGCCTCTCCGCTCGACACGGCCACCGGAGGCATCGGCTCCCAATCCAGTTCCGGCAATCTCACCATGCCATACACCATCAATCCCGCGCAGGCCGGCGAACTCGTCTTTGCCGAAGTCATCTGGGACTACAACACTGGCGCTGGAATTGTTGGCTCCGGCTGGCTCTTCGACACCAACACCTTTGACGGTGAAGACCAAAGCGGCCCCGAACCCATCGACCAGAACAACGGCTGGGGCCACTACTACACCACCAGCACCTCTCCCATCACCGTCACCTGGCAAACCATGTACGCCGGCCTCCCCACCGGCAACTGGTCCAGCGTCGCCGTCGCCTTCAAACCCGCTCCCTAGCTCTCGTACGGGCCTGCCGGCAACTGATTGCTGGCAGGCCCTTCGCGAGGTTTCATCGCGCTCAAATGGACAGGTGATTGGGAAGCGTTAACGAGAGGTCAAACTTGGGAGGGACGGGACGTAACTCTGTAACTGGAATGACTTCCAAGTGGAATTAACAGAGGAAGCAAAGTCGGGGCTGCTCTCTCATAGGGCCGTGCTACAGAGCGGATCTCTCCTCAGGCCCTTGCGGCCTCCCCGCGAATAATATCGTACCGCTCGATTACCGCTGCGACGCCCATGCGCGGCGTGCCGTCTTCATTGCGCCGTTCCACCCGCACTACTTTTCCCAGCGCGCGTACAAAAACCTCCGTGCCATGCGTAATTTCCGCAGGCAGCGTCAGAGTGATGTCCAACTCGGAGCCGGCTTCGAGATCCTGTTCGATCACGAAATACAGCCCGCGCGTGGAAATGTCGCGTGTTTTTCCTTCTTGGGAATCGTCTTGGCGTTCCGCTGAGATTCGAATAATAATTGGCAAGGACAAATCATAACGACGAGCCGTCCGGCGTTCCGTCATTCCCCCGACCTCCAATTCTTGCGGCGGTGACGTGCTTTGAACCGCTGTCGGCATGTGAAGGTACTAAAATTCGGCCGACTTTGCCAGTTCCCCCGATGAATTCATGGAAGAGGCGAGTTCTCCGGTTACTATTCGTTCCGGGTGCCAACAGTCACTGGTGTTTCGACAGTACCCGGTGCCGCCGACGTGCGTCTCGCGCGCGGCGTATCCAGATTAAACTGCCTCATCTTGTAGAGCAAAGCCTTATAACTGATACCCAGCATTTTCGCCGCATCTTTCCGGCACCACCGCGTCTTCTCTAGCGCGTCGGCAATCGCTTCCATCTCCGCCTCATCCTTCAATCCACGGACGAGCGCCTTCAGCCCTTGTTCGCGAGGCAGTGTGGGCTCTTCGCGCGGCGAAGTTCGCTGCCGCGCCGCGGACATCTCCACCAATTCCCGCAAGCTGCCTTCGTCATCCTCAAGAATAACGTACCTCTTCACGAAGTTTTCCAGTTCACGCAGGTTTCCAGGCCATGGATAATTCACTGCCGCATCCAGCAGATGTTTCGAAGGTCCAGACGGAGTCTTTCCGAATTTCTCGCTGTATTGTTCGAGGAAATGCCGGAACAGCAACGGAATCTCGACGAGACGCTCGCGCAGCGGCGGCACCAGAATCGAGAGCACGTTTAATCTGTAATACAAATCTTCACGGAAACGGCCTGTCTTCATCGCCTCTTGTACATCCACGTTCGTGGCAGCTAGCACTCGCACGTCCGTATCGATCAAGTGCCGTCCGCCTAGCCGCGAATACTGGTGATCCTGAAGCACGTGAAGCAGCTTCGCCTGTAGCGGCGTGGTCATCTCCGCGATTTCGTCGAGAAAGATCGTCCCCTTATTCGCCATTTCAAATTTGCCGGGCTTGCTGCGAATCGCACCCGTAAAAGCCCCTTGCTCGAAACCGAAAAGTTCGGATTCCAGCAGCTCCCCGGGTAGCGCCGCGCAATTCACTTTCACGAATGGCTGGTTGCGCCTCTTCGAACGCAAGTGAATCATCCGCGCCACAACTTCCTTGCCCACACCGCTCTCTCCGCAAATAAACACCGGCACATCCACCGGAGCGATCTGCAGAATTTGCTGGCGAATTCGAACCATCTGCGGACTGGCCGCGAGAAAACTCAAATCCTCCGTAACCTGATCGCAATAATCGCGCAGCGCTTGGTTCTCCGTCGTGAGCTCTTTTTTCTGCCGCGACTTCAGCATCGCCGCGTCCAGCTCCGTCTTTTCAAACGGCTTGGTCAGATAATCGTGCGCTCCAATGCGGATCGCTTCCACGACCGTACCCACTTCATTCGAACAAGACAGCATGATGACGTTCAGCGTGCGGTCCGCCTGCATCAGCTCTTTCAACGTCTCGATGCCGTTCAGCTCAGGCATGAGCACGTCCAAAATAATAAAGTCCGGCCGCTCGCCGCCGTTCACTTTGGCGATGGCTTCCCTTCCGGAGCTGACCGTCTCGACGTCATACCCGTCCACTTCCAGAAGTGTCTGCAAATACTTCCGGATGCTCGGCTCGTCGTCCACCACTAGAATTTTTTCTTTCGCGCCCATCGAGTTCTCCCTTTACCGGCCCAATTTCTTGAAAAACTATCCCTGGTCCATCGGCAACAAAAACGTGAATCGGCTTCCAGTCTTTGGCTCGCTCTCGACCCAGATCTTTCCGCGATGCGCCTGAATCAGCCGCTTCGCGATCGCAAGTCCGAGCCCCATTCCTGAAGTATTCCGATCGACACGCACAAAATCCTCAAAAATTTCCTGATGGTGTTCCGCTGCGATCCCCGGCCCGGAGTCCGCCACGGACACTTCCACGCTGTTCGGCCTCGGCAAACGGAAGCGCCGCCGCTCCTCCGCCGGTGCAACGGCCGCCACGCGCCGTTCCCAGAAGTGTGGCCCCGCCTTCAACGTTACTGTCCCGCCCGCAGGCGTATGCTTCAGCGAGTTATCCAGGAGATTTGCCGCTGCCTGCTGCACTTTTTGGTAATCAAAGCGGAACGTGGGAATCGACGGGTCGAAGCTCGCCTCCAGCTTGACCCCTTTGCGTTGGAACGCCTCCGACCACCGCTTCGCCAGCTCATCCAGACAATCGCGGAGATCATTCTCGCGCAGTTGCAGAACCAGCTTTCCGCTCTCTAACGCGGAATAGTTCAGGAACATCGAAACCAGCCGCACCAGCCGCTCACAACTGTCTTTCGATTCCTCGAGAATGTCGCGCTGTTTGTCCGTCAACCGCCCCAATGAACCTGTCAGCATCAGGTCGTAATACCCCTTGATTACCGCAAGCGGCGTTTTCAACTCATGGGCTGCCGAGGCTAAGAACACAGTCTTTTGCCTGTTCACTTCCTGCAATTTCAAATAAGCAGCGAGCAAATTCCGGTAGGTAATTTCTCGTTCCTGCAGCAACTCCTGAACGGTGAGCTGCGTCGCCGCATCGGGCGTGGCGTTAGCCGATGATTCCGTATCCAGACGGACGATCAGACACCCCGGCTCCGCAATCCATTGAATGCGAGCGCGGATGAGCCTTTCTCCGCGCATCACTTCCATCTCCAGCTCATGCTCTCCCGCGTCGATTTTCTGTCCCACCTGTTTCGATTCCACTCTCAACAGGTCGGTGAAGAGATTCAGACGGCTCGCGTCGCTGGTGCCCTCGGGACCCAGGTACTCTCGCGCGCTCCCATTCGAGAGCAAAACCCGCCCGCTCCTCTCGGCCACCCAAATTGGTGTCTTCGCCGATTCAAGCAGCGATTTGACAAACCCTATGGGTAGGGATAAAACCTTCCGGGGGTCATTCACAGAGGGAGTGACTATCGTTCCTGGCATCTGCGGATTTCTGCTCTCCAAGGCTGTAGGAAAAAAATTTCCCTACCTTGATTCTCATGCTCGCAGAGCTCTTTCGGACTGTCAATGGCAAATGCGTTCCATTTGCACATTTCAGGAAACCATTTGGACTCCAGTGCACTAGAACGGACTGATAAGAAACTGCATATTCAAACTCTCTTTCAATACAATGTAAATAAATGACTTATTCTCGTCACTTTGCCCCCAATGTGGCACTCAGGATGCTCTTTTCCGTACTAGTTCCTTGGTACTAAGCAAAACTATCATGAACCCTAGTCTGCTGAAGGATGGTCGGCGCGTGGATCCCTCTAACGTAAGACGGTCTCCCCGCATTCGTCTCCAAATGCCTGTCTTCCTACGGGCTACTGACACTTCTGGCGCCGAATTCATTGAGCTCACCAAAACCCTCAATATCAGCGCTACAGGTGCCTGCGTAACCTCTACCCACATCCTTCGACCTGACCAGATCGTTCATCTCACCATCCCTGCCCCCTCCTCGGTTTCCTCCGGCACTGTCCCCATCGAAACTCCCCCTATTACTGCCAGAGTCCTCCGCCAGGATTCCGCCGGCGAGATGCGCCTTTTTGGACTGGAATTCCTCAAGCCACTTGAGTAAAGTATTGCCGCTTTGACGGACAGCTTCCCTCGACTCGGGTAAACCAGGGTAGAAATGTTACGTTAGTCCCGAATCGTTACCGACGCCGTTCCCAAAGAAAAGGCCCTATATCCAATTGGCTGAATCACTTAGCCAAGAATCAAGGTTTTCCCGATTGTCCCTGGGGCAGCGCGAGACCTCGTCTTAATTGGTCTCTCGCTTGCTCCCTATAGAAAGTGAAAGCCACATGCGCTTGCCCCAAACCCCGCGGGGATAGGCTAAAGTCAGGTGTATACCGGATATGCCCAGCCCCGGCGCCCCTGCGCCCCCGCGTTTGCCCATTGAGGATTCGTACCTCGAGCTGCTTGCAGACACGCTCGAAAGTCTTGACATACCTGCGCGCGGTCAGTTCCTTCAGCGCTATTTCCGGACGATCACTCACTTGGAACTTCGTGAAGACCAGTGTGTACAGCTTTGGGATGAGATGCTCACTCGTCGCCGCGAACTCAGCGAACACTTGGAGCGCCAAGTCTCCTTGAAAACGGCCCTTATGGATGTGCTTACCTCTGCTGGACTGTTTCGCGTTCCTATCCTCATCGAGTACGACGAGCTGAAAAAGCTTCAGTTGAATGCCGTCACCGATCCCCTCACTGGCCTCTACAACCGCCGGCTATTCAGCGAAGCCTTCGAAAAGGAACTGAATCGAGCCCGGCGTTACGGCCAACCTCTTGGCCTCGTCATTCTCGATTTGCATCGCTTCAAGGAAGTCAACGACAAGCACGGCCACCCCCGCGGCGATGAAGTCTTGCGCGCTGCAGCCGCGACGCTGAAAAAAGCATTGCGCACTTCGGACTCCGCCTTTCGCATCGGTGGCGATGAGTTTGCCCTTCTTCTTCCACAGACAGACGCCGCGCAGGCTCTCGCTCTGAGCCGCCGCATCGGAACCGTTTTTGCGGAATCGATCGCTCACTTCCAGATGAGCGTCAGCGTCAGCATGGACCACGGCGTCGCCACATTTCCCCAGGATGGCGATCAAGCCGATCAATTAATTCGCGTTGCCGACGAGCGCCTCTACAGGCTAAAGCACGCGAATCACGACAAGACACCCACTGGCGGCTCTCGCACCGAGATTGTTTCGAATCCCGCTCCTGAATCACCCGCCCCCGCTCCTTCTGAACGCCAGTCTCCTGCTCCGAAACCCATTCCGTTCGAGTCCAAGCGCGCGCCCGAAAAAGTCGAAACCCCGATTGCAGCAGCAGCCTCAACCGCCTCTACGGAAATTTCTGGCAGTCACGCACTCTCCGTTCCACCGCCCGCTCGCATCTATGCCGTTCCGCGCAAAGCCGAACGCGTTTCCATGTCCGGCACAAACGCTTATGCAGTCCTGGGCGATCAAGGCATTCGACGTGCCCGCGTCCTGGATCTTGGCTTTGGTGGAGTTGCTCTCGAACTGGAATCGCAGGAAGAAATCCCCGAAAGTATTATCGCCGTCCTGCACGTGCCGATTCTTCCGCCTGTGCGCGTCAACCTAAAACCCGTTTGGTTTCAGCGCACGCCACAAGGCGCCTACCGCATCGGCTGCTCCTTCGTTTCCTAACCTAAACTGTCACATCACGGTCAAACACAAATCCAACTTTCGCGGATATTTATCAATCTCAACTTTCCGTTTGCGTCAGATGCATCCGCAAATGTCGCGAAGTAAAAAGTAGCGCCTGCTGAATGTGCGAAAGTCCCAGACCCCATCGCAACAACGCCTGCTCGGGCGAATCCCCTTTTGCGGCGAGCCTCACCCTCAGAACAAGCTCCTTTTGGTTTGGCTGCCCTTCTCTTCCCGAAACCAGTGAGAGTGTGGCCTGAAGCGTTTCCTGAGATCCCGCATCCTTCAGCAGCTCAATCAATTTCTCGATCAGAAGAAAATGCAGACCCTTCTGGCGCTTCAATTCGGCCTGCCGAAACTGAAGAACGAGATCGCCCGAACAAATCTGCCTTCCTGCCGCCCCGTCCGCCGATGGTCCTTCCACCGGCTCAATGAGACAAAACAGCGAATCGTCACTCTCAATCGCCGCAAGAAAACTCTTGATCGCTAGCCCTGCCGCCGCGTCGACGGTAACTGCGCCGGCTTCTCCGGCTCTCTTCGGCATCTCTCCAACCGCTTCTACTCGCATCTCTGCGAAACTACGCGAAGGCACTCCACCCTGCAAGCGCAAACGCTGGCCACCTCCTGCGCATACTCATCGTTACATTCCATCCGCTTACTTCCGCAGCATTCCGAACCTGTTAGAATCCGTCAGCTAAATAGACTCGCACGGAGGCTTCCATGAATGAACCCACGCCAAGCCGCCCCCATTGGCCCGACTTCACCGATATGACTGCGGATCCATCGAAGGGTTTGAAGCCTTGGAGCTGGGCTCTCGAGCGCCTCGAAAAATCCCACAACTATTGGATCGCCACAACGCGTCCCGGCGGCCGCCCTCATCTCATGTTGGTTTGGGGAGTCTGGTGGGAGGATGCGTTCTGGTTCAGCACTGGCCCGAACACACGCAAAGCAAAAAATATCTCAGCACACACCTTCTGCTCCATCGGCACCGAGCGCGCCGACGAAGCCGTCATTCTCGAAGGCGTGCCCAAAGAAATCAAAGACCGCGCCGTCTGGAAACGCCTAGCTGCCGTCTACAACCAAAAATATGGCGGCAACGTCGAACCACTCCTCGAATCCTCCGGAGGTAACGTCTACCGCGTCGAACCCGAAACCGCCTTCGGCCAGGACGAACACGCCGAAAATTTCGCCGAATCCGTCACCCGCTGGCGCTTCTCGAAAACGTAGCCCGTTCGAAACAAAACTCCCAAGTCTTCGCGTTCGCCTACTGCTTCGGCGCCTGGTTCCACATCTCCTGTTTCACTTTCCACTCTCCGCTCGACTCTCGATGCAGCACCAGCGCCATTTTTCCGCGCGAATCAATCACCGGTTTCCCATCCGGCGGCTGTACCACTTGAT
>Ga0207145_1062_pt1 | contig 15493 bp, 14 predicted proteins | sample Alteio_BWMinHeat_35_FD_153578 | JGI IMG/M metagenome (GOLD analysis project Ga0207145, IMG submission 153578) | Enriched cells from forest soil in Barre Woods Harvard Forest LTER site, Petersham, Massachusetts, United States -... | ecosystem: Environmental > Terrestrial > Soil > Temperate forest >...
TGCAGCGGCTGCTTGGCCATCATGCCAAACACGTGCGGTACGTAGTGGCATTTCTCCTGCGTCAAGACAACGGGGTCTTTCGGCGTGTCGTAGGTCTTTCCTTCGAGGCCGCTCTTCACATACACAAACACGTTCTTCAAGGTGCCGTCGGCATTCACGAGCACATCCTCGGTGAGCAACGGCGAATCCTCGTGCATCGCGGCGCACTTGGGATCCGCATCAGTCGGAATCTTCTTTGGCTTGGGGGCCTTGCCGTCAAAAGTAATCTTGCCGGAAATTGACGCCGAATCCGCAGCGTGCGAAACCGTGGCGACCAAAACCGATACCACAACCGCCATCAATAATCTGGATGTTTTCATTCTAAGCTCTCCTTCAGTCGATAATTGACCAGTCTTCTATTGGAACCAACCTTTTTCAAGGCCAAAGTTGATTCGTTTTGCCGCTCCCTGTAAGACGCTTTCGCTTACTTGAAAATTCACCTCACGGCTGCGTCGGTGATGCCACCGGCGCGGCTGCCGGTGCAGCCTGCGCGACCTGGTCAGACGTGCCCAACGTCAGCACGTAATCCACCAGCGCTTCGATCTGTTTGCGGCCATCGCCACCGAGAATGTTCGGGGCGATGGCCGTTCCGTATTCAAATTGCGGCATGCGCGTTCCCGGCTGTTGGGCCAACGGTTCCACGAGCCATTTATTCACCAGCCAGTCGCGTTGCAGACGCGCGTGCGCCTGCGAAAGATTCGGCGCCAATCGCGGCAGATCTTCCTCGGGAATTTCCGCGAGCGGTTTGCCCAGCGCCTTGCCGTCGACAATGTGGCACAACGCGCACTTCAATTGCTCGAACAATTGCTTGCCGGCCGCCAAATGTTCCGGTGACGTATCGATCTTCGGTGACTGATACGGGAATTGCGCCTCGCCCTGCAACGCGAAATATTTTACGAGCACGTTGGCCTCGCCATCCGTCAGTCCAAAGGTCGGCATGCGGACATGCAGCCATGGGCGAATCTGACCAGTTTGGGGCGCTTTGATAAATTGGAACAGCCAATCAGGCTGAGTGCGCTGGCCCTGATGCAATTGCGTCGGCGTGCCGCTCAACAACGGTGGCTCCATCCCCGTCGCGATGCCCGTCGCGCGAACCGCGCCGCCCTGTGCCTCCACGATGTGACAGCCGACGCAGTTCAATTCCTTCACCGTCCAGCGACCGCGCTCCATCTGGAATTCGGCGGGCGTCAATTGCCGCGCTTCTTTCGGCGTCAACTTCTCGTCGGTCATGCCTGAGACGACGGTGACGATCTGGTCGATTTGGTCGTCGGTCAGGTTGAACTTAGGCATCTTCAACAGCTCCTGCGGCATGCGCGTGACATCGATCCGCCCGTTGTCGAACGAGCGTGGCGCGTGGAGTTTCTGTTTCAACCAGGAGAGGCGGGCCTTCTCAATATCCACCAGACCGAAATCCAGTTTATCGACCGGCTTGCTGCCCCACTCGCTTAATTCGGTGCCGATGGGCTTGGCGGCCTCAAATCCATGGATATCGTGGCAGGCGTAGCAGCCGTACCGCGAAATCAGTTTGCTACCCAGATACACGTTCTTCTTTTCAGCAAATTGCATGGCGGCAACTGTCTGCTTCGCCGCCTGCATCTTCGCTTTTACCTGCTCGATCTGCGCCGCAAGCTTCTTCGCCTTGCGGTCCACCGCGTCGTCAAACGTCTCCTCAAATTCCTTCTGCAGGGCCTTGAGTTGGGTCTCCTCGCGGGCCAGCCGCGCGGGGTCCTGGTAATACTTCATTGTCTCTTCATCGACGAAATAGAGTTCGATGAGGTCGTCAAGATTATTGATCTTCTGCTTCGCTTCTTCCATCGGCAACGTCACCTGGAGGTACTCGACCGTCTCCTTGTCGAGAAGGTCGGCTTTCGTTTCCGGCAATGTTTCCTGGTCGGTCTTCTCGTTGTGAAGACTGGCCAGATACGCGGCGACGTCTGACGCCTCCTGATCGCTGAGGCGCAGATTCGGCATCTTCGTCCGCGGATGGTACTGCTTCGGGTCTTTCAACCACGCGAAGAGCCAGTTGACGCTGGTCTTGCTACCCACACCCGCCAGTTGCGGCCCTTGCGAGCGCAACCGGCGATATTGCCAGTCGTCCATGTATTGCTTGAGCGACCCCGGCACCTTGATGTCCATCAACTTCTCATCAACGACGTGACAGCCCATGCAGCCGAGTTGGCTGATGAGCTTCTTGCCGTTTTCGGCGTCGCCCCGGACCGGTGGCTCGGGATATTGAAATGGCGGAATATGCCCGATCATATGCTGGTCATTGGGGGATTCATTACCGTTTCGCGCGAAGACGACCGGTTCTCTCTCACTCACGGCAAAAAGGTATTCCGCGATGGCGTTGATCTCGACGGCATTGCGGTCGGGCGTGCCGGCATTATTGTCGAGTCCCCAGAAACGCGGCATGTAGGTGTTCGGACGGAAAGCGACCGGATTGGCGAGCCACTTGCGCATCCATTCCTTGTTCGTCTTGCTGGCCACCTTGTAAAGGCTTGGACCTGGCTTGCGGAGCGTGCGGATCGGGATGTTCACTTCCTGCCCAAGCGTCAGCGAAACTTCCTGCGGGAAGCCGTTGAGCCGGCGGACGTCATCGGCATTCACGTCGTAAAACTTGCAGAGACTCTCGAAATCCTCACCCGCGGCGACGTGATGCGTCGTGTACGTCTCCAACTGTTTCATCTTGTGGCACGACCAGCAGCCCAACTGTTCGATAAGGCGCCGACCGTGATCCAGTTTTTCGCCGCCTTTCAGGCTGGTCTCGTTATTGTGACATTTCAGGCAACTGGCCTGTACGTACTTGGCCGCGCGCATCGGCTGCATGAGGAATTCTTCCTCTTCCCAGTTGTGATTCTTCTGCCACACTTCCTTCTGTGTCATCTCGACGGCATTGGTTTTTGTGACCGCCGCCTTTTGCGTCTTCGCATCGTCATCATCGCTATCCTCACTCTTCGGGGCGGGCACCCATTGTTTCGTCGACGCGTCCATGATGTACGGCTGCTTCGTCTCGGCGTCCGGCGTATGGCCGGAACGGTTGAACGTCGTTTCGCGGTCCCAACCCCAATGGCAAACCGTGCACCCATAGGTGCTGGCCGGGTGCGGTGAAGTATCGCCGACGAACAGATCCATTTGTGGATGGTTGCGCAGCGGTTGCGGCTGCTTTGACCACTCGATGAAGTCGATCTTGTGTTTGGTGCGCCAGTCGCGGTCCTCGGGTGTCGGGTCTTTCCGGTCGATGCCCTTGTGGCACATGATGCAACGATCCACGCGCGGGACGGTCGCGAAGTTCACGTCGGTGTGATGATTATCGGCGATGATCTGCTCAACCTTGATGGTCCCGGCGGCGAATTCGATGACCGGCGCGTTGACGACGCCCTGGACGAGTGCGCTGTCGAGTTGGTTGTAACGGGTGGTCAGGAGCTTGATACCGTCCTCAAGGCGCTTGATATTGTGCTGCAGCTCTACCTCGTGCCCCATGAGCGCAGCCTGGGCATCTTTGGCCGCCTGGAGCTTGGCATCCGCTTCCTGTTTGCGAAGATCGAGCCTCGCGACGAGTTCGTTTTGCGACTCGGCTTTGTCCCTCGAATCACGGACTTCCGGCGAGTCCTGATTCATGTTGTTGCGCTCAAGAGCTTCTTCGTACAATGACCGATTCTGGTCGCGCACGGCCTTTTCCATGGTGAACTGGCGCGTAATCAGGTCGTCCTCCACCTTTGCCTGATCGACGGCGGCCTGCAACTTTGCTTCCTCGGGCTCCTTCCCCTCCAATTCCTTCTTCGTCTTGTCCAAATCTTCGTGCATCTTGGACATACCAGCGTCGTTGGCCTTGAGTTCGGCGGCTTTGGCGTCGGCCGCCAGCCGCTTCATATCGACCGCGTAAAATTGGTGCTGGTAGTTTTTCCACTCACGGTCGCCGTGCAGGGCGAGCCAGGGGATGTAACCGCCGGCATAATCAACCCAAATCATCAGCACGAGACTCAGAAGGAACACGATGCCACTGAGCAGGAACCACCAGTGCAAGCGCGGGATATTGTACTCGTGGAGGGTCTCGGGTTGGTTTCTCATCGCCTCAGAACTTGATCCACGGGGTATCCACGAAATATTTCAGGGTCATCGTCCACCGCAGCACCATCTTCAACGGCAGCGTGAACATGGTGAGGAACAACATCACCAGCACGCTGTAACGGGCCAGATCCAACTCCTCATAAAACTTCTTCAAGATCGTCTTGGCGAGGATGCCCGGCAGGGCGAGGAAGTAGAATGCGAGGAACAGGATGCCGGCGAACTCACGCTTGATGGCGTGACCGACTTCGATAAAAAATGCGTGGATCGAAGGCCAGTTCGGCGGGAGTAATTGCGGGATCGCATTTGAGACCTGCGGCAGACCCTGGTTAAACCATCCGATGTGCGTCTTCTGGTAAATCCATTGGAACCATTTCACCCAGACATAGTCGGACAGGTTCACGTTGTTGAGCGCGACGATCTTGTGCGGGTCCCAATACTCGAACGGCCCGAAGAAATTCCAACCCGGACCCCGCAGGAAAGTGCCGGTGATAATCATGAACACCCACAGCGCAAGGTAACCGAACAAGAAGAGCCCGATCGAGAATTTTCGCTCCGCGAACGTGAAGTAGCCGCTGCCCTTCGGGTTGGTGTCGATGTACGGGATCGCCATCAGCCCGACAACGATGATGCTCGGCAACACCACGCCGGCGTACCATGGATCGTAGTACACAAGCATTTCCTGCAACCCGAGGAAGTACCATGGCGCTTTCGATGGATTGGGGGTGGCAGCAGGGTTGGCCGGTTGTTCCAAGGGCGCGCGCAGGTAAATCGCCCAAAGAATCAACACGATGGAGCAAATGATCAGCGCGATGAATTCGATATAGAGCAGGTCGGGCCACACCCACGTTTTTTGGTTGGAAGTCTCCTTCTCGTCCGGCGGCAGCTTCTGCTGTACGCGCCGGTCGTTGTTCACAGCCTGCACCATCGCCAGCCAGAGAACAAAAGTGGAGATGAACAACATCGCCGTGATCGGCACGTTGTCAGGCTTGCCGACGATGAGCATGAAATTCGGGTCTTTCATCCCCCAGATAATCACGCCACCTTCGATCGTGATGGCCAGGATGCCAATCCACCAGTTGAAAACGTAACGGCGAAAGCGCAACAGGAGCAATAGCCCGACGGTCGTAAGGGAAAAGCTCAACCACGGGGTGGCCAGTACATTGGCCACCGCCTTGAACGCCTCGAATAAAACGCCATGACTTGCCGCTGCTTGTTCCATTAAAAATTCTGCCAGTTTCCGCTCCTAGAGCGGCCCGGAAATGCCGCCATCCTTGCGGATGCGCCAAAAATGTACCGCCATTAACACCGCCGCGATGAGCGGGATGCCGACGCAGTGCAGTACATAAAATCGCAACAACGTAGTACCGCCAAGCTCCTTGGCGCCAATCAGCATAAACCGCGCGTCATCCCCCGGATGCACCAGCGGCACGCCGCCAATCTGCAAAAAGTCCGCGAACGGCCCGCCCGCACCCATCACTGGTGTGGCCTTCGCCATATTCGAACCAACCGTGATCGCCCAGATCGCGAGCTGGTCCCAGGGTAACAAATAGCCCGTGAAAGAAAGCAGGAACGTGAGGACGAGCAGCAGCACGCCGATAGCCCAATTGAACTCACGTGGTGGCTTGTAGCTGCCTGTCATGAAGACACGGAACATATGTACCATCACCATGATCACCATCGCGTGGGCACTCCAGCGGTGAAGTTCCCGCATGATGCCGAAGGGGACTTGCGAACGAATGTCGAGCATGTCCACGTACGCGCCTTCCACGGTGGGACGGTAATAAAACATCAGGAGCACGCCCGTCAACGTGAGGACCAGGAAAAGGAAGAAACTCAGGCCACCGGCGCACCATGTGTAGCGCAGTTTCACGCCGCTCGTGCGCACTTTCGTTGGGTGCAGGTGCAGGAACACGTTGCCGAGGACGATGAGCACGCGTTTGCGGTCGGTATTCGGGATGCCGACGCGAAAGATCGATTTCTTGATCTGCGAATCCAGGACTGCATTTTTAATTTTGTTCAGCATGGCTCTTTACACCGCAATGAACGCGCGCGGATCGTCGAATTCGCCTTTTTCCCAGTAAAACAGCCGGCCCTCGTTCACGACAATTTGCCCGTCGTCCGCCAGGGTGACCTCATAGCGGCGCATCGGGAACGGCGCGGGGCCTTCGAAATTGATTCCGTCGATGGTGTAACCGCTGCCGTGACACGGGCACTTGAACTTGTGCTCGCCGTCCATCCAGTTCGGCGTACAACCGAGGTGGGTACACACGGATTGAATCGCAAAGATGCGGCTGTCGTGGTTCACGACCCATACGCGATGGGACGCTTTGAATGATTCGTCAACCGTGCTCGGTGCAAAATTGGTCGGCGGCCCGACTTTGAAAACATCGACACGCGTGAAATCGATGCGCGGCACCATGAACGCAAAGAGCGCGGTCAACCCGCCCCCGAGCGCAGCGGCGAAGGTCGCCCACGCGAGCGCGAGGCTTACAAAGAATTGCCGACGCGGCATGGGCTGGCCCGAGGGATCGAGAATCCCCTTGGACTTCAACCGCCGCACCGCTTCTTCACGCGGACTTAACGCCTGCCCCTGCTGGGGTTTGTCCGCTCCTACGAATTTCAAGTCTGCCATGGCTACTTATGTCTCAAATTGTTCAGCTGCTGAATCACCGCATTGCGCACCCGCAAATCCGGTTCGCTGGTGCTCATCTTTTCGAGCAATGGGGTGGCCCGCGATGGATCCAGTTTCGCCACCCACATCACTGCCGCCACCCGGTACCGCTGGATGTTTTCCGCCAGCGGCCGGCCCTCCTTCGGCATCAACTGAGTAACACGGTCTACGTATTCCTTGTCAAGCAACCTCGCCAACACATCCCAAGCGGCGGCGTTCCCTTTGCTCGCCAGCCCGAAAGCCGCATTCCACTTCACCAGTTCGTCCGGATCGTTGAGCGACGCTTCCAACACCCCCTGCGCCGCCGGACTGGTCATCGACCCGAGCACGTACACCGCCATCAGGCGAACCGACTGCTCATCGTTGTGAGTCAGCTCGATAATCCGCGGAACCGACTCTTCATCGTCCAGCCGGCCCAACGCCCACAGGCAATTCTTTATCGTCTCAGCGTCACCGTCATCCAACCCTTCGCGGAGCGGCCCGACAGCTTCGCGATCTCCCAGCAAACCGAGCACCAACGCCAGATACCGCCTCGTCTTCAGATCCTGACCCTTCGATTCCTCGAAGACCTGCACGATGTCCGTGACGGCGTGCGGGTTTTTTGCGAGAAACTGCTCGCGATCCGCGCTGATCTGGGCCGTGACGTCAAAAATCCCCTGCCAACGCTTCGAGTCCTGAATGTAATTCAACAGATACTGCGCCTGCCGGGTGCGTTGTTCGCCCGAACTGGCGCGCAGCGCTCCCAGGTAGTCATCCAGCCCCTTGCGTTCGGCCGTCAGCCACATGAACAGGCCAGCGAGCGCGACGCAGAAGAGCACGACCGCCAACGGGATCACAAACAGTTGCACCGCCAAGGTCGCAAAGGTCGATTTCTCCGCCGACGGTTCCACGACGCCAGGCGAAGGCGCTTCCCCTGACTGCTTTGCGTCACTCATTTGAAAGAACTAATGCTTCTCCAACTGAGACGGCAACATCGCCGCCCGGTGGGTCGGAGCATTCGGTACAATAATGGCATCTTTGTCACAGACGATCTCACAGAGACGGCACGCCACGCACTCCTCCGCCACGACTTCGGCCACCTTATAGTGGACCGCGCCCGTGCGGGTAGGGTCTTCGATCATATGAATGCAATCGAAGGGGCAGATGTCCACGCAGAACTCACAGCCCGTGCAATCGTCCACGATGACCTTGGCCTTCGGAATCTGGCTCGGCTTGATGCGGGTGACGAGGTTGCCGTACTGGTCCTGGATGCAGGAAACGGGGCAATAGATGGCGCACACCCCGCAATCGATGCAGCCTTCGGGGTGAATGATGTACAACTCTTTGGATTTGCCGCTGATCGTGTCCACGGGACACTTCAGCTCGCAAACGGTGCAGCCAATACAGGTGTCTGTAATGAAATACGCCATGAACGTTTTCTTCTATCCAAACCGATCCAATGCGACCACTTTGAGAAAATTTTCACAAGGAATATAAGCAGCCGCCTGCCAAAGTGCAATAGCTTTTCTGCAGCGCAAAAACAGGTTATTTCGCCGCGCTCAGCGCCGCCGAAATTGCATCGTCCAACTCTGCGGTCGCACTGTGCCCCTGCCAAATGATCTTCCCGCTGGCATCGATCAGGAACGCCTGCGGGATTCCTTCGACTCCGTAATCATCGAGAGAACTGCTTTCGAGGCCAATGGGGTAATCGACTTGCTTGCGGGTGAGAAACTTGTCCATGATTGGGTGACCCTCTTCAACGAAACTCAGCAACTGGAAATTCTTGCCTTCGTATTTGTGGTAAAGGTCGTTCAGGTGCGGGATGCCAGCAACGCACGGCCCGCACCACGTCGCCCAAAATTCTATCAGGACGACCTTTCCACGCAAGCTGGCCAGCGTTGGCGGATGGTGGAGGTTGATCCAGTCATGCGCGGAGATTTCCCGCGCCGCCTCGCCAACCTTCGGCATGGACACGTTCTTCCGTTGGGAAAGCGAAACATCCTTCTGTCCGTCGGGGACCCGCGTCGCGTCGATTGCGTGGCCCTGTGCCAGAAAGTATTCCTGATACCTGGCGAATGGAATGGACCACGGGTAGTAGGGCTTGCCGACGACTTTAAAGTCAGTAGAATTGAGCGTCAGGGGCGGCTGCGGCGAGAAACCCCAGTAACAGAGCCGAATCTTGTCCCCGACGCGGCGACCGATTTCGCGCAAGGGGATGAGATATGTGTCCACGCGGACTTTCCTTCCTTCGGAGACCTCGACGTAACGGATCGCGCCCCGGCCTTTGGAGTCGCTCTTGATAGATGTTGAGGACCTGTCTCCCAGGCTGATTTGATAACGCAGACCTTCTTGGCCCGGCCACGGGTTCAGTAAATAATCACGATCCACGTTGGGCGTCGGTTTTCCGTCAGCATCCACGTCGAGCAGCACGACCGACCAGTCCCCGATCTCGCGATTGTCCTCCGTTTTACCCAGCGACGCGTCGTCGTCATCCCACAACACTGCCTGGGCAAACAGATACTCACCGTTGTTCCACGCGGAAAACCGCAACCCACCGCGATCGCAAAGCACTCTGGCTTCTCGCTGCGGAAAACCGAAAGCGCCGCTTTCGCGAAGCGCGGGAAGAGACGACGGCGCGGTATTGGGCGTGTCCGCCGCTGTTGAAACCAAGGTCGCGGCGACGAATACCCAGAGAATTGTGCAGAACTGTTTCATGGCCGACGGGTGCGGCAAGATTCTGCTGCTCCCGCAAGTGTTTATCAAGCCAAACGAGCGGGCGGGGATCAAAGGGCAAGTCTCGACTCTCCAACGTCTCCTTCCGGCGAGAATGCCGAACGAACCGATCAGGCGGGCGATTGGGATGCCGCGGAAGCAAGCACAGGAGCATCAATGACGTCCCGAACTCTCTGAACAAGGTCTGGTAGGCTGAATGGTTTTTGGAGATACCCCCGCAGGCCCGTCTTGAGCATCTCATTGGCCACTGATTCTTCGCAACCAGTCAGCAAGACTACGCGCACGTCTGGATTGAGACCTTGGAGGTTCTCAAAAACCAATTCGCCGGACATTTCCGGCAGCAAGTAATCCAACAGGACCATGCCAATGTCTCGTTGATGATCCCGATACAACGTGATGGCTTGCCTCGGACTGGAAGCCGTGTGCACCCGGAAGCCGTAGCATTCCAACGCCGCCTTGAGCATGCCGAGAAACCCCTCCTCGTCGTCGATAGCGAGGATGCATTCCTTTTGAGGGCAATTACTGGAAATCATGCCCCTAAAACAAGCATTCGGCTTGCCAACAAAATAGCTGTTCCTTTGCATTGGCCGGGGCGATACGGACAAAAGAATTCCACATGGAGGCCGAGGATCGATCTCTTGATATGCGCAATCTGAAAGGCTGCTCTGGAGGCAGTGTAGCGCCTGATCACGCCCCCAAGGAGGTCGCTTCGACGGGGGTGTCGAAGGAAGAGCGTGTCCGTCTCTACACTGCCTGGAGAATATCCGACCACTGGCAGGCCCTGTCAACTACGACCGCTCGTTTTATCGCCTGACATCGCCGATCGTGTTACATCAAACGGTGGAGACAGCGGCGGTGGCACAAATACCAGCCAATTCTCCCTTGCATTTTTGCCGGTGATTTGTATCATCGCAGTGGAGAGTCGAGACGCTCTACTCGCTGGGAAATCTCTAAGGCGAGAGGTCGCATGTAGATCGCGACTTGGGGGTAGTAATCCGAGATCGAGCCTCGACTCTCCTTTTCCTTTCTCCACCGATTTCCACAGGCAGGGACTTGCCAAAAATTGGAGCGGGCGATGGGATCGAACCGACCTAGCTGGCTTGGGAAGCGAGATCCGCCGGAAGCACAACAGAAAGAGCTTCTGTCGTTTGCCTGTCAGGCAGGCGTGAGAGCCACAACCCGAACTCCCCCGCTCAAATCCAACCCGCCGGATCCTCCCTCCAAATCTGCCACAAAACTATCGGTTGCCATTCCCCCAATCACGCTTACGTTGCAGTGGAGAGTCGAGACGCTCTCTCTGGGTAGGATTATTCAGCCGCAGCGGGTGCGGCTGGGTTTGCTAAGAGTTGAGCCTTGACTCTCCTTTTCGTTTCCGTCGTCCAACCGCCCTTGCATCTTCGTCATTTAGATCTACATTTCTGTCGAGAGTCGAGCGACCCTCTCAGCAGTCTGAATGAAAGGCAGTAAGCCTACTCTCGGCGAAAGTCGGGAGAATTACGAAGAGGGGAGTTGAGCCTCGGCTCTCTTTTTTTATGGCCCAAATCCACCCCGCCCGCATCCCGCCGCCAGTTCTGCTCCCATGCATCTTGCGGCAAACCCGCGACGGTGGTAAGGAACTGGAGCGGTTTGTCACGAAATGCAGTGAGACGGTTTGAGCGCAAAGTTCCGCCTGCGTTGTGATTTTGACGGGAACGTGCTATAGGCATTCGTTTCAAAAAATGCTGGCTGGACAAAGTATGACGGTCGTCTTCACCAAGGTTAATTCGCACAAGTATTCGAGTATCGCTACCCGCGACGACGGAGCCAGCCTCGCTATCCCCGGATTTGGCACATCCAAACCGTTACCGCACGATGTCGTTCATCTTATCACGGAAGATGAATTGGGCGTGGACTATGGCTTCTGGGGCTGTGTTGCGGCGGGTGCGATTTACAAGGGAATGGTCGTGGTGGCAGGTAAAGTTCGACACGATAGCAAAAAGAAATCCGAAGAGATTATCAAAGGAAACGGCCAGAAGATTTCAGAAGCCGAGATTCTTGCCGGTATCATCCTGATTATCTTACGCGAAGGTATTCAAGATGATTGGCCGAAGATTCAGTACGTTCAGAAATCCGCCTGGCAGGCCGCTTCCCCGAGCCGACCGCAAATGACGCACGAAGAAATCAAAAGGATTTGTGTCCGTCTTGAAAGACTTTCTGAACAATGGCATGCGCTGCCCAATGGGCAAACGTTGGAGCTGATTTGGAAAACACACAAATCGAACCAGCGCCGGCAGCCAATCCACCAAAGGCGGATGGCTGCCGCCTGATTCATCCGGCCCGCCGATTCCCGCCGCTCAGTACTGCCCGCATCCAGCTCCCAAAATCAAAAAAACTACCATCCCGACACCCACTCAACAGGGGCATTTACGCCCAAAAACGGGCGATAGCAGGAATAGGAAGCTTCGTGGGTTCTGGGGAGCGATGTAGATGCACAAGCCGCCTGTGTCCAAGACAAAATTGGAGCGGGCGATGGGAATCGAACCCACCTAGCTGGCTTGGGAAGCCAGTGCATTACCACTATGCTACGCCCGCTTGAAACTTTTGGTATTCTCGCCGTTTCTGTTTTCAAATCAAGCCAAAGTTGGTAAAGGCGGACGGGTTTGGTATGGTACGGGAATATGACGCCTTCGAACGCCGCGGGACAACCCGGTGTCATTCAAATTGTCGAGACCATCACCAAGTCGGAACTTTCGACGCCGTGGAATGTCGTCGTCCACAATGATCCCATCAACCTGATGACCTACGTCACCATGGTGCTCATGCGGGTGTTCGGCTATCCGCGGGCCAAGGCGAACAAAATGATGCTGGAAGTGCACAACCTGGGGCGTTCGCTGGTGTGGTCGGGTGGCCGCGAGCAAGCGGAACATTATGTCCACCAACTTCACGGATACCAATTGCTCGCCACGATGGAGAAATCGTCAACGTGACTCGATTGCAGATTCAATCCGTAAACCAGAAGCACGTTCGCGTGAGCGGGATCAACCCGCTCCTGGCTGGCTGCCTTCACGAGCTGCCACGGATTCTGGAGCTACGGGACAATCCAGCAGTGCGGGCGCGTTTGCTCCCGCCGCCGACCGCCGAAGATGCCGCCATCAACCAGGAATGGAAGGAGTCCATCGAACCGGATTTGCGTCACCTTCTCGCTTCCGCCAGTGAGATCATCACCCGTGACCTGACCGGACTCAAACCCAGCCCGCGAGCGCCCGATTGTTGTTTCGTCACTTTTCCCAACACGCATACTGCCGCCTGGATGAGCGCGTTAAACCAGGCGAGGTTGATTTTGTCCGTACTGGCCAAGGTGGACGAGATCGATATGAATCTTCCCTACTCCCAACTCAAAGGGGAAAAAGTTCTCGCCGTAATCCAGATCGACGCATTCGGGATATTGCTCAACCAATTTGTCGAGCGCGAGCTGAAGCCCTCCCGCAGGGCGAAACCCAACCACCCGGGACCGAAAAGACGCAAGAAACAATGAAGCCGAAGATAATCTTTGAGGGTCAGGCCATTAAATCCGAGATGGTGGTATTGGTACTGGAGAAGTGGAACCTCCATCCACAGATGGAGGAAAAGGACGCTCCGCCAAATCTCGACGACCTCGCGCGCGACACGCGCGTGCTCGTCCCGGAAACCGAATTCGAACAGGCGCGCGAGATCCTTTTTGGTGAAAGCGAAATCGAACGCGCCGGGTTCTAATCCACGTCGAAGTGGCTCATCGATTTGAACAGACCGTAGCGCTCGTTGATTTCGGCCTCGGTCAGCGATTGCAAGCGGGTGAGACTGAAATCTTCCACGCAATACGAAGCGATGACGCTACCGTAGATGACCGCCTTGCGCAGCGACTCGTGGTCGATGCGATTGGCGCGAGCCAGATAGCCCGTGAATGCTCCGGCGAAACAATCGCCCGCGCCGGTCGGGTCGTGAATATCCTCGATCGGGTAGGCCGGTGCGCTGAAGAAGAAGTCCTTCCCGAAGAGCAGGCAACCGTGCTCCCCTTTTTTGATGACCACATATTTCGGGCCCATCATCAGAAGCAGGCGGCCCGCCTTGATGAGGCTGGTTTCTTTCATAAACTCGCGGGCCTCGCTCTCGTTCAGCACCAAGCAGTCGATTTTGCGTAGCAGATCGGACAGCGCGTCGCGTTGCGTCGCGATCCACAGGTCCATCGTGTCGGCCACGACGAATTTCGGCGCGGCGACCTGCGACAGCACGTGCATCTGCAATTGCGGCGAGATGTTCGCGAGAAAGACGTACGGCGTGTGCCGGTATTTTTCCGGCAGCCGGGGTTGGAACGTCTCAAAGACGTTCAGTTCGACCGACAGGGTGCGCCGTTTGTTCAGGTCCCATTCGTACTCACCGCTCCAGCGAAACGTCTTGCCCGAAGCGATCTGCAAGCCGTCGAGATCAATGCCGTGTTTGCGATAGAGGGCGAGATATTTTTCCGGAAAGTCCGTACCGACAATCCCGACCATCTGGACGGGTCCAAAAAAACTCGCGGCCACCGAGGCATAGCTGGCCGAACCGCCCAGCAGATCGTGGTGCTCCTGCAATGGCGTCTTGACGCTATCGAGGGCTACGGAACCGGTAATGAGAAGACTCATGCTGATTTCCTTTATGCCGCTGCCAACTGTAGCTACAGCTATGCCAATCGTTCGCGGAATGCGAGGGCGGCTGGTGTTCTGGCCGCGGCCTGCAAAATTGCCGAAACAACGGCCACGCGCGTCGCTCCTGCCTCGAGCACCTCGCCGATATTGCCCAGCGTGATACCGCCGATCGCGAAGAACGGGATCTTCACGCGCGCGACAACTTCCCGCACCAACTCGACGCCCACGGGTTTTACGCCGGGTTTCGTGGCCGTGGGAAAAATGGGACCAACCCCGATGTAGTCGGCGCCGTCACGTTCGGCCGCAAGCGCCTGGTCCAACGAGTGCGTACTGAGACCAACGATGCGCATGTTCGCCAGCCGTTCGGTCCGACCTTCCCGCGGAATCGCGGCCCAATCCTCCTGTCCGAGATGGACCCCGTCAGCCCCCGCCTCAAAAGCCGCCTCGATGTCGTCGTTAATGATGACGGGCACCTTGTATTGAAACGCCGCGGAAACGACTGTTAGCGAGAGGGCGACACGCTCGGCGTGCGACTTTTCCTTCGCGCGCACCTGAATGATGTCGACACCGCCGGCGATTAGCTCACGGGCCACGTCACCTGGGTCAAGCTCCTCGATATACGTGGTATCGACGAACCCGTACAAACGGCACCGGGCGAGACGGGTCTTTGACATCAACCAAAAAATACTTTTGCGACGTCGTAAAGTTCTGGCGGCACACAACGGTTGCGCACACGCAGTTTCGGCTTGCTGGTCTTCGGATCGATCACCTCGGTAAGGATCGAATCGATGTCGACGCCGAGAATCTCCGTGCTGCGCAGCGCGACCATCTTGCCGAACTCGCCTTTCAACGCGAGATCGACCGCCTTGACGCCGTAGCGCGTACCCAGCACGCGGTCGAAGGCGCTGGGCGTCCCGCCGCGTTGAATGTGGCCCAGCACCACCCCGCGGCTTTCGATGCCCGTGGCTTTCTCAATCTCCCGGCAAAGCACCTCGCCAATACCGCCGAGCCGGACATGACCGAATGCGTCGAGTTCCTTGGTAGACATGATCTCGACGCCTCCCAGCTTGAAGCCCTCGGCGACGGCGATAATGGAGAAATTCTTTCCACCCGCCTGGCGTTGTTTGATGATTTTGCAAATCTCGGCCAGGGTCATCGGGAATTCCGGCAACAGAATCAGGTCCGCGCCGCCCGCCATGCCCGCGCCGAGCGCAATCCAGCCCGCCTGGCGACCCATCAATTCCACCACCAGCGCCCGACTATGCGACTCGGCGGTGCTGTGAAGGCGATCGATCGCTTCGGTGGCAATATTGATCGCCGTGTCGTAGCCGAAGGTCTGGTCCGTGCCGTCGATATCGTTGTC
>Ga0207145_1063_pt1 | contig 15456 bp, 12 predicted proteins | sample Alteio_BWMinHeat_35_FD_153578 | JGI IMG/M metagenome (GOLD analysis project Ga0207145, IMG submission 153578) | Enriched cells from forest soil in Barre Woods Harvard Forest LTER site, Petersham, Massachusetts, United States -... | ecosystem: Environmental > Terrestrial > Soil > Temperate forest >...
TACTTCCAGCTGTAGAGGTTGGGGAACGTTCCAATCGACATCGTTTTTGTAATCAACCGTCAAGACCCGCTTGGATTGGGTGAGATTTCCCTTGAAATCGAAGGATTCGTTGGTGAGGACCCCAGCCTGGTCGCGGTGCTCGAAAATTCTTGTGCGGAGATTCAGAGTTTGGTCGCTCGCTTGGCCTTCTCCATAGGTGATCCGGTCGAAAACAATCGGGGTAGCGGCGCCTTTCTTGACGGTTGCCTCGATGGGGCGCTGGGCGGCATCGTAGGTGGTGTGGAAGGTCTGGTTCTTGCTGTCAAAGCTGTAGAGTGGCTGTCCCGAGACGTTGTTAAAGATTTGCCTTTCACCCGAATCCATAGTGACAATGTGATCCTGATTGCCCAGCATGTCGTAGTCATAGCTCACAACCGTATTGCCACGGGGATCGACAATCGCTCTCGTGTTGCCCTCTATGTCGGTTCGTGTGTAGGTCTCGTAAAACAGTTCCGTGAGTGCCAACGTTGCGTGGTCAACGAACTTGTTGTGAGCGACGGAATAAAAAGGGCGGCCGAGACAGTCGGCATGCTTAACAGCCGGAGTGTTGTAGTGTAAGGCGCTCTTTTGTGCAGCTTGATTTTCCTCGAAATTCGCCGCGAGTGAACCTGTGGTGCGCTGCGCGTACCAAGCACTGTCCACAACCGTGTCATTCCGGTCGAATGCCGTGGTTAGCCATCCTTGAATATCCGTTCTCGAAAATGTCCCGTCCGGATACTCCACACGGACATTTCTCCCCGGAGGGTCGTAGAAGAAGAAGGGCGTGACGCCGATCTCGACGAGTTGGGGATCGTCTTCGTAGGCGTAGGTTGCGCTGAAATAAGGCTCGTATTGCTTGACCGCATTGCCTTTGTTGTTGACGACCTTCCTGCCGTTGCCGATCCAGCGCAGGTTTGGCGTGGTATCAACCTGAATCAGGTTGTTGGATGAATCGAGTGCCAGCGCAATGCCCGGTTTGGCCTGTACCTTGCGCATGGCGACGTTTCCGAAGCCATCGGAATACTCGAAGCCGTATTGCAGTTTGGCGGGAATCCCACTGGCGACGGAAGTTTGAAAATGGGTCTCGCGCTTAATTGTCGCGACGCGATTGGGCGTGACCGAAAGATCGTAAACAAAGCGCGCTGTCGCGTGCTGGAGCAGTGCTGGCCCATTGCTTACCGGATCGGCGAAGAAGCTTGCAACCTGGATAGGTGTGAGGTCCGGAAGGAAACCGGCAAAATCGTCCGCCTCAGCGCCCTTGCCCCGAATCGCCGTTCCCGCCACAAACCCAAGAGCGTCGAAGCGGGTCTCAGTAAGGTTGGCGTTCGCATCCTTTACGAGCTTGGGCATCAGAGTTCGGAAGTCAAAATCCATGACCGAGATGGTGTTCCCGACACCGTCGGTCACGATATCGACCAGCAATTGATAGTCGGAGAAGTAGGAAATCGTAGTCGGATTGCCGAAGGGGTCTGTGAAAGAATCGGGCAGATAAAAAAGATTCGCGGCACCAGCAGGGTAATTGGCGTGCCCGGGATGCACCCACCATTGATCGTCAGAGTCCGACGCTGGGAACAATCCGCTCACTTTCAAATCGGCGGAACGCACGTACGCACCTTCGGAAAGGATCGCCGGAGTGATGCGTGTGCCGTAAAGTTCCGACAGAAGAGTGCCGGTAAAGGTCAGCCGGTAAGCCTCGTAGGGTAAGCCCAGCGGGTCCATTTGTAGCAGTGGCAGCGGCCCGCTGAGATCATTTTTTAGAAAAAGCTGACGCCACAGCTTGAGCGCACGCTTCTGGCTTGTACCGTTAGGGGTGTCTTCGTAGTTGATCGGCGCAGCGAGGGAAAAAACGGCGCGAAGTTCGCCGAAAGCGAAAAACGACGCAGCGGGAGGAGAGCCGGTAACTTCAAAGGTGGCGTTCTGGCAGCGCTGGCGAAGCCGGTAGTCCGTGTCGGTTGTTCGGTCGTTGGTATAGCTCGTTACCGAATACAGGATCTGGAGTTTCTGCTGTTCGGTTCCGACCGGAAGCGGCAATCCGGGAGTTCCAGGAACCCTCGGGTAGGACACGCTAGCCGACTCGAGAATATTGCCGAGGGAATCGATCACCTCGTTCAGAGTGTGGGCGATGCGTGGATCTTTGCTATTTCTCTCATACGAGTAGGAGATGGTTTCGCACTCGGTGACAAGAAAGACGGCGTAGCGATTTTGACCTGCCGGTTGCAATCGTTGGATGCGGCAATTCCGTTCGGCGACCGAGTACGGAGTTGTCGAGACTCCTGGAATATCGTCAACGCCATAAACTTCTTGCCGGATCATCATGCCCTTCGACGATCGCTGCGCTTCTCGCATCTCTTGTGGCGAAAGGGCATCTGGAACAATCGGCGGAGGCAGGTGATGTTCGGGAACATCCGTATTCTGGAAATATTCCGATCGAAGCCGCGCCAGAATGTCCTCCTCGCCGAAATACGCTCCGGTGTGAAACCACGTTCGCGTCTGTATGGGAGCCTGGTGAAGCGGTTCGTTCAAGACATTCGAGGCACCGCTCTTCACAAACTCATCAAAGGTTTCGGAATCGAGCTGCTCGACGCGCCCGAATCCTCGGTATTCCCGCTCGGCGTGATCGTAATACCCGTGGTGGTAGCTGTACTCGGAGGTCAGATAGGCGCGTGTGACGGAATCTCGTGAGCTGACCTTTGTCAGACAGTGAACGGGAAACGGCAGTTTCGTGATCCAGGGCTTGCCCGCAGCCTTGTCTTGCAAGTAGAAGAACGTCGAACTCCTGTATTCGAGATCGATTGCTTTCCCCGATGGTGTCTTGTATCCGGCGAGCAGATACGGTTTCTTGCCTCCCATCAGGTCGACATACCGCATTGGGGCTGTCTCGTAGGTTGGCAGCGACGACGACCAGACAAGACAGGCTGTGCCGTTTCCTAAGAAATCCGTCACGGAAAGAGCATTCGGTAATTCCGTGGCCGGGAATGGGTCGATCTCTTTCTCTTGGCTCCAAGAATTGCCGCTTTGGTTCAGCCAGGCGCGAAACTGGTCCTTTCCGAGATAGAGAATGTCCGTCGCTCCGGTGCCGCTGATATCGGCCAAGTGCAGATAAGAGGGATTGAACAGGTCGGGAGTATCGAAGACCGGAGCGAAATCCATCGATACTTTTGGACCAAAGCGGCCGAAACCGAGATTGGGCCAATAGCAAACCTCTCCGTTACGAATTCGAACGATGTCGGTCAGCCCGCCTGCGCTCATGTTGGCCAGGAAAATGCTGCCTGCGGGATCCGAGAACACGAGCGCGGGTCCCTTTTCTTCGTCAAACGGTTTGGCCGCGCGCCTTGGGCCCTCATATCCGTCAACGCCGTGGCTCGCATACCAGGTGAATACGTTGTCCTCGGAAACGGCGATATCCAGACGACCGTCTCCATCGAGGTCAATGAATTTCGTGTCGCTGTCATTCAGATCGACGTTGGGAGTGCTTTGGAAGGAGCGGAACGGCTGCCACTCGCCCGCATCCGATAGTTCAAAGGAACCGGCTACCGGCCGTTGAGTGGCCACGATGAACTTCCGCCCATCGGCTTCGAGATCTTGTAGTTGAAGCGTGGCCTTGGCAAGTCCCGTAAGACTTGGCTTGGGAGCAATGGCCTTGGAGGGAGTAAACGCGCCTTGGCCCAGATTGCTTTTGTAAAACCAGGCTGCGCCCTGTTCGCTGAGAATTCCGGAAATGCCCTCGCTCCATAAATCCACGAACTCATAACCACGCTCCAAGCCAATTGGGGCGTTTTCGAAATTCGCTCGCGAAACGTTTTGAATCGCGGTATGCCAGCTCAACTCCTGATAGTTGAGCTCGAAAGGCGGCAAGCTTGCCTTGTTGTAGGTGGTCGGTCCCGTTTTCACCCAGCCCGTCAGCCGCACGGCGACTGGATAGTCCACCTCCATATTGCGAACTTCGGGGGGCGTCGCCGAGGAGCTCTGAAAATAGCGATAGTCGATATCGAGGGACCGAACCAGGCAAGCGGCCGGATCGACGCCGTTATTCAATTCCTTAAAGTAGTGGAAGGACAGAACCCGCTGGCAGAGGCGGTAAGTCCGCACTTCAAATCCGGGCTTGTAGTTGGAGAATGGATCCAGCCGACATTTCCATGGCCGTTGGGTATCTGACGTGGGCGCGTCTGGATCGTGATCTCCATAGTCGAAAACGAGCTCGAAAAAATATCCAGGATTGACTGGGACTTGAGGATTGAACGGCTTCGCCGGATTCGCGTGGTATGAATTCTTGTTTCCGTACTTCACCCGTTTTAGATGCTTGTTTGCGCACTGAGCTAACCCTTGGGTGCGATTCGTCTCATGCAGGCTCGGGGGAACGTTCTGAAAGTCTTCCGCTGCGTAAAGATATTCGTGGCAATTGCCTTTGTCGTCGTAGCTGAGTTCGGGAAGCCACTTGAAGACACGGTCAGGAAATAAGGGATCGGCGATGCGAGCATTCGCGGATCTTCCGTAAACGGTGACGATATTTTCTCTGTTTGTGACCTTCCAATAGAAAGTGGATGCACCGGGCGCCGTGATCCGTTCTATTTTTGCGAACGTACCTTCGATCCGGGGCCGGTATCGCTTTACGAACTCTCCAGTGGGAGCAGTAAAGTCGTCCGGACTCCAATTGCCGGCCCCGTCGTCCTTTAAGGCAGGCACCAAGTCCTCCGCTTCGGAAAGCAGGAAGACATCGCTCTCTTCGGAGTCTCTGTATTCGGGCAAACGCTTATCGGTCCGCCGCTGAATCGTGGGGTAATCCACACTCCAACCGAGGCCAAGCACTCCGTTACCTGCGCCAGAGTCGTAGTTCAGGGAAAGAGCTGGGGTGAATTCGCTTCTGGTCTTGGACAGGGGTAGGGGCAAGCTCAGCGAAGCCGTGCCGTTCGCGGAATTGACTCTGAACTTCTCATCGATTGACTTCAGAGCTCCGCCACCCTTAGGCAGCTCAATCTTGGGGATCTTTAGAGAGTCCTGACCGTAAGGAGAGTCCTTGCGGGAACCCGCGGGGCCAGCAGCATCGGACCCAGACGCAGTGTCGGTTGCGTTTGGGGAACGGGCAGGACGCCTGTCTTGTTCTTCCCGAGGATCAATCACTTTTGCCCCCGGTACGGGCTGAGAAAGGATACTGGGTCGCTGAAAAATCTCGGCTCGGACGAATGAAATCCTAAATCGTCGCGAACTACGTGCAAAAGAGTCCTCGCAGGAACCGGCGGAAGGCACAACCGACAGTGACCTGTTGATACCAGCGCCTCCTATCCCTGCGCGGCAACTCTATTGGCGAGTAGTGCGGGTAGGATGCCTTTCGTTTCAACATAGCAACTGAGGTTGTGGCCGTCACTCGCGGCTCACAACGATATATGGTTGCTACTTACCGGGGACGATAACTCCGACTACCTCCAAAAGTCAAGATACGCGGTCACAAGCTCGCCCAAAAGAGTCTCGCACCTATAATGTCTGCCATCGGCGCCATGAATGACTGACGTCGGAGACCATGCGCTACATCGATTCGTAGAGGTGTGTAGGTCTTGTGGTCGCTCTAATATTGTCTTTGGTATGGCCCGAAGAGGAAGAAGTTCCTTTGAAGACGACGTAAAGCTGTGTGTTCAAGAATTTTGCGCGACGGTTTTCCTAACCGCACGTTTTGTGAGTTGCACAGGGCCTGTTTCAGACCCTGTCAGCTCTTGTGAAGTGATCTCAGGCCACCTGAGTTGCAGTTTTGGCGGTTTGCTAAACCTACCTGCCCTCTTTGCACTCGCTGATTCTCACCTATTTTCAGTAATTTACGCTGCTCTTCGTTGTGGCGTGATAGGCTCATTTGCAAGTTATGGTGCACCAAGAATGCACCAGACCAGATTCCTTTTTCAGAAGTCTAGACTGTCTGTCTTGGGCGCACGACATTCGACTCCAGGAACTCTGTCCCTTACTTCTAACTACTAATGTTTACAACAAATTAGATAATCTGCTTTTCGCTCAAAGATAGCTTGAACCTCCAGAGGAATGCTCTATCTTCATGAAAATCTATTTTGGCTTCACCGTAGCAGGAAACCGCTCCTCTTTGGTGGCGGCAAGGAAAATAGTGGAGCTGCTCGTCCAAATGGGCCACGAAGTGCTCACGCGTCATCTGGTCGAGGATAATGCCTGGGAGGCAGACCGGCTTATCACACCCAAGGAAGTCTACCTGCGGGATATGAGATGGCTTGAGCAGTGCGACCTGTTTATGGCGGAAGTTTCCGGTTCCTCATTTGGCTTAGGCTTTGAGACCGGCTACCTTCTCGGAGCAACCACAAAGAAAGTGGTTTTATTCTATCGGCGAGATGTCGAAACCAAAATATCGCTCCTAATCACGGGCATCGCTCACCCTAATTGCAGCCTGACACCGTATCTGCACTTTGAAGAAATAGAGACTTGGGTCAGGAACAACTTGTTGCTATCAGAATCTTTCCCAATCAAGGATCAATAGGGAGGCAAGCTGCTCTCGGTCAAGAATTGTACTGATTGCGACCAGCCATTACGCCGCCGTCGACATCCCAAATGGCGCCGGTAACCCAGGATGATTTGTTCGATAGCAGAAACGCAATTGATTCGGCAACTTCCTCGGGGCGTCCGATCCGACCGATCGGGTGGAAACTGTTGAAACCTTGAAGGACTGCGTCTACATCCTCCTTCGGAATGAAACCTTCAAAGATTGGGGTCCGCACGACAGCGGGCGAGACCGCATTCACTCGAATCCCGGCGCCCGCCAGTTCCATGGCGAGATGCTGCGTAAGTGAGTGCACCCCGGCCTTTGCCATCGAGTAGGCCGATGATGGGGTCGCTTGCACAGCTTGCTTGGCCCACATCGAGCCGACGTTCACGATAGAGCCTCCTTTCTTCCCAGCGACCAAGTTTTTGGCGATACGCTGGGTAATGAAGAAGATGGCCTTGCTGATTTCCAGGTAACGGTCATAATCAGCCTCTGTGTGTTCTAAAAACGGTTTGGGAACAAAAACCCCCGCGGCATTCAGGAGCATGGTTGCGTCGCCATGATGGGCATCAATGCGGTCGACAAGTGCCGCCCGATCAATCTTTTTCGTTATGTCAGCAGTGTCGCCAAACACGGGACCGCACAGAGTTAATTCGGTAGTCGTTGCCTTTGTCTTGTCTTCGTGACGCCCAATGATGACTGCCGTGCCCCCGTTCTGCAGAACGATCTTGGCAACCGCTTTGCCTATTCCGCTAGTTCCTCCGACAACAATCAGTTTCTGCCCTTGAAATTCGCGTCCCATTAAGTCCATCCTTTCGAATCAGTGTTTTGAGCAGGCACCGTTATGCGCAGCGGGCAGCGTCCTCAACGGCACAGTTGGGCTGCCAATGGCAGGACTCTTGTAAGTCTCGGATTTCGCTGCGCTATGAATGTCTCCGTTCCAGTTCTTGCAAATTGGAGATGCAGTCTCGCAAGAGAGCCATCGATTTCGTAGAGCGATCAAGGATTTTCCTTAGCTCGGAAATTGGCTGTTCCTGCCCGCCGCGCATCATCATGATTTCAGCGTATCCGCTGATGGCCGTCAGATCATCGACAAGCCTGTGAGCGATTTCTCTGGTGCGTTGAAACTCATTCACAAACTCCTTCCGCAAGGCCTCACATCTACTGTCTCGATTGCCGTCTTCGGTCACGTTCAACTTGCCCCTCTCTAGACTCAACTTTCTGGCTGTCAGTTTGCATCTGTATCTTTCTTTTCGAATCGAAAGAGGTCGGGACGGGCATAGTGGCCTGAAACATCGAAGGTCATGCTCTCGCGATCAATCTGAGTGAGATCCAAATCCGAAACGAGCAACTCCTCACGATCAAATACCGGTTCAATCACATACTGAGAGTCAGGGCCTATGATGGCGCTGCCTCCGTGCTCGATCCATCGGCCGTCACCGGGCCGTGATGTGACGTCGTTACGAAGCTCGTGAGGCAAATCTACGGTGGGCATCATCAAACCCACCGCCAGCACGAAACATCGGCCTTCGAAGGCGTAGTGTCGGCTGGCTAACTGATGTAATTCATGGACGGTTGGCCAGACCGCGACGTGAACGTGTTCCCCGGAATCGTGCATGGCCATGCGCGCCAGCGGCATCCAATGCTCCCAGCAGATTAGTCCGCCTACGCGCCCGGCGGATGTGGGAACTGCTTCCAACCCGCGGCCATCCCCATTTCCCCACACAAGCCGCTCGGTGTAGGTAGGAACGAGTTTTCTGTGATGGTTGCTGAGCCGTCCGTCCTCTGAAATCGTGAGAAGCGAATTGTAGAGCGTGCCGATTCCGGGACCAGCATCGACACGCTCATTCGCTCCGATTACAATGGCAATGTTTAAATCTCTCGCGGCTTCACTTAGCGCCTTCACTTCTTCACCGGGAACCGTAATGCTGTTATCTCTGAGCTTCGCAAAGACGTCTTTCGTCGAGGGGTTTTCCCAGAGTGCTGCGCCGCGACACACATCCAGCCACGCAGGGTAGCCGGGCAGCCAAGTCTCGCCGAACGCGACCAGGAGTGCGTCTTGCTTTGCAGCCCGCTGAATGAGGTCGAGAGCCTTTGCGAGACTGGCTCGTTTGTCCAGGTAAACGGGAGCGGATTGCGCAATGGCTACGCGGACTCGTTTCGAACCCGCCGCTGGTTGTCCTACTTTTTCCATCACGCAGATTTGCTTCCCCGAGTCGCGGTTCCCTTCGACGGGCCAGTCATGGAGTACCCACTACGCAGCCCGCAAATACTGCGAGAGGCTTAGAAGACAGGGAATGCTCCGCCGCTCCGGATTCCCCCGCCGTGATGGCCCGGCGGTTCTCAGCCATTTCAGCGTTGTCGTCGAAGTGGAAACAGTCACCATCAGATTGGACACCAAGTTTGGCCCACAAAGCATCTAGGTCCACACTCACCGGCTGGTCTTTCAACTGTGCGTACAGCGGCTGAAGAACATCCACCCCGACCGCGAGGTCTCCGGCTCTGAGCGCATCCTCAAGCTTCCATTCGTTCTGGATGTTGCCACCGGCGTCGAGAATGCCGCGAAGAGCATGCTCCAACCCTTTCGCATTGTTGGTCTGGCGGCGAATCTCGAGGTCAGCTAGAAGGCAATACAACGCTCCTCCCCAATATGTTCTCCCCCAGGTGTGTGTGTAATCAAGTCCGCGATCTCCCACCTGGGGGAGGCCTTGGGGCATGTCCCGAACAAGATCAGACCACATCTGCTCTGCATTAAGATGTCCTGCGTTAATCCGAGCGATGGGTTCAACATAGGTAGCGATCCCCTCTTCGATCCAATGGTGCTTTTCGTCTACGGAGGGAAATGCCAGGTGAACCATTTCGTGGGTCAGCATCCAGTCGGAGGCAAACTCGGCAGGCGAAGTCTCGTTGCCTACGCGTATGGTGATTCGTCCACCACGATCGCCAAATGCCATGCCGTTGCGGATGCCTCTTCCTTCGAAAGGAGTGATCTGAATCAAAACTTGAGGCACAGGAAAGCGGCCATAATACGCAGTCACTGACTCAGCGGCTGACCTGACCCAGCGAAGGAGGTCCTTCGCAGGCAATCGCAGAGTGCTCCCTTCGATCCTGATGTCGACCCGAGCGTTCCCGATCAGCAGACTCGAAGTCATCTCGTCCTTTGCAGATACAAACGAGAAACAAAGCAGAAAAACCAGCGCACTCATGGCTGCTCGTGCGAAGAAGCCCGCCGTATGACTTCGGAGCATTCAATAACCATGAGAACTGTCGGCGTGAGAAGCGGGCGATCAGGCTGGAACTGAATTCGCTTGCTCAACCGGAGTGGAACCAAACAAAAAGTCAATCCCTGCATCCAGGGAGATCTTGCCTCCGCCAAAAATCAACACGATCAAAGAGACCACCAGAAACGCAAAAGGAGCAGCGGCGACAAACTTGTCCGGATCGGAAATGAAAGAGAACAGCGCATCATGGTCTCCGAAGACGTAGGCCATGATCATGTTCACGGTGAGCACCAGGCCGGTGATTCTGGACAGCAAGCCCAAGGCCAGGAAAATACCGCCAAAAAACTCCACGCAGGCAATGAACACGGCCATCTGCGCGGGCATCGGCAAGCCAAGGGTGCCGAAATACTCCGCCACACCGGACAGATGATGGAGCTTACCCCAGCCGCTCTGGGCAAGCTGCCATCCAAAATAGAGCCTTACCAGCAACAGGAAGGGCGACTGCAGGTAAGAAACCAAACCGAAAGACTGGTCATGCCATTGCCGAACCTTCGTGATCACTTTACTCATGATTTCTAGCGATTCCCTTTTCTCGCGGACTTTCTCGCCGCGCGTGTTTTTACTCTGGTCGACAAAACCATCCCAAAGTTGCCCAAGTCTGGAATGCGTGCTGAACAAATGCAGCGCGGTCAGCCGCAGTGACTGGACTCTTTCGGAAAGCCAACTCGATGGCGCACTCGATCGTCTTTCCGCTTCGCAGTGCGCCGAGGAGCGCAAACTCCTCCGGCTCGATGCGACGAAAATAGACGGAGAAATCCAAGCGATGAACTGCCAGAAAGATTTGCGCGGGTTCAAGCTTCGCAACCGCCCGGACCTTGCTGCGTTTTTTCCGTTCCTGGATGGCGTTGCTGGCAAAACCAGCCGTGTCGTCGCCGTGTTTCACGGCCAGGAGCAGGTCGTCGACTGGATAGCGCAACTCAAGCAGCTGCACATAAGGCTGAAGGGCGAGCCTGAGCTGCGGCGACTGCATCTCCCGGAGATCCTCGGAGCGCAGGAAGGGCCTGGCCTGACCGTCGAACGCTTCGATGTCCGCCCATTCGAGCCGAACCATATCGAGGGCCAGCGCCTGCCGGTCGCGCATCCAGCTTGGATTTTGGCGCAACCATGATTCCAGGCGTGCGCCCAAATTTCTCAGGGTGAAAGAGCGCGAGGGACATTCCGTAAGATAGGCCTTGCACATGGATTCGAACCACTGGCCGCCAAGAACAGCGCGCAAACCAGGAAAATCTTCGGCCAGTGCGCCGAGAACGCGCAACCAATATTGGCGATTGTAGATCTCCAGACGCTCGAAGGAAGTCAGGCGGTCGTTTGGCTTGATATAGCGGGCCGCGTAACAGCTCATGCGCCCTCCGCCGGGCGCACTGCGTTGCATACGTTCCGAGCGCGTCAGTGGCTGCATCACGGCGCGACCGACGGCCCGCTGAAGCGTGGCGAGCTTCATACCGCCACCGCCAGGGACGTATCGGCGAGGAAGCGGTTGGCCTTCATGGCTTCCCGGTGAACTTCCTGAAAGGAAGGGATACTATCGTCCCACTCCAGCAAGGTAGCCGTATGGCCGGCGCGCTGAATGGCGCGTTCATAGAGTTTCCAAACCGGATCGATCACCGGATGGTCGTGCGTGTCGAGGATGTATTTTTGAAATTTCGAGTGGCCGGCGATGTGGATCTGGGCTATGCGCTCCGCGGGAACGCCGTTCACGTAAGCGAAGGGATCGAAACTATGATTCCGGGAGGAGACGTAGATATTATTGACATCCAGCAGAATACCGCAGTCCGCGCGCTCGGCCACTTCGTTCAGGAACTCCCATTCGGTCATTTCCGAGACATGAAATTCCGCGTAACTGCTGACATTCTCCACGGCGATGGGCACTTCAAGAAAGTCGCGTACCTCGCGAACGTTCCGGGCCGTAAGGCGTGCCGCTTCAAAAGTGTAGGGCATGGGAAGAAGATCGTGGGTGTAACGCCCGTCTACGCTTCCCCAACACAAATGGTCCGTAAGCCAAGGCGTTTTCGTGCGCTTCACCAGCTCCTTCAGACGCCGCAGGTGCTCGCGGTTTGGCTTCTCCGCCGAGCCGAAATACATCGAAACGCCATGCTGTACTACTTTGTATTGCTCGAGGATCTGATCCAAAATGTGCAGCGGCCGTCCGCCGTCGATCATGAAATTTTCGGAGATGATTTCAAACCAGTCGACAACCGGCTTGCGGGAGAGGATGTGATCATAGTGCGGAGACCGCAGGCCGATCCCAATTCCATAATTCGTAAATCCATTAAATTTATTTTCAGGCATCCAAGCCTCCAAGCTGCTAAGACGAGAGAGGGCCACAACTACCGGCCCCCTCCCCGGAGAGAAGCGTCCAATCACGAATTGCCGGTTAGGCCGGCTTTTTCCCGCCGTCAGTCCGGCAGCCGCCCTTGCCCTTGCAGGAGTTTTTGCCTTTGCATCCGTTGTCCCCGGACTTGCAAGCGCCCTTGCCTTTGCAAGAGTTTTGGCCCTTACAGGCGTGTCTGTCCTTTTTGTCCTTGGCTTTCTCCGACTTCTGATCCTTGCTCTGGTCCTGATCCTGCGCGCTGAAAGAAGTCTTCAGCGAAGGAAGCAAAGTTGAAGCCTTAACTGCAGCTCCGGTCCCGGCGAACAACCCCGCAAACGCCGCACCTGCGAGTATGGCCTTTGTCGTTTTCGTCATATTCAACCTCTCCCGTCGATTTGAGTTGAGATACGAAACACCGTCCAGATACTCTTTTCGCACCGTGGATCGCGAATCTCGCTCGGTCTCACAAACCAGCTCTTGTTGCGACTTCGAAGTGGCCTCGAACGCCCTGACAAGGTGTTCCGTCCATTGAATGAGACTCGCGAGTCGTATAAAGGTTTCCGAGATTTTCAACACGAATTCGCGGTGAGGTCTTGGAATTTTCTACTTCTGTGGCCGAAGGAAAGAGGGCCAGGAATAATTACCTAGCCCCCCAAAGAACAACAGATTTGGAGCTATTACTGTGGCTTCTTGGAACCATCGGTTGCGCAGCCGCCCTTGCCCTTGCAAGAGTTTTCGCCTTTGCAACCGTTGTCACCGGCCTTGCAGCCGCCCTTGCCCTTGCAGGAGTTCTGGCCCTTGCATGCGTGCTTTTCTTTGGCTTGCTTGTCGTCCTTCTTGTCCTTGCTCTGGTCCTGGCTCTGCTCCTGGGCGCTGAAGGAAGTCTTCAGCGAAGGAAGCAGAGTCGAAGCCTTGACTGCGGCTCCGCTGCCGGCGATTAAATCGGCAAACGCGGCTCCTGCCAGCATGGTTTTCGTCGTTTTCGTCATTTTCAAACTCTCCCGTCGATTTAGAATGAGGTCCGGAACGCCGTCAGGACACTCTGCCCACCTCGTAGATCGCGAATCTCGCCGCCGGTTTAACCCAACTAGCTTTTGTTGCGATTTCGATGCGGCTTCGAACGCTCTTACAAACTGTTCCGTCCATTGAATGAGACTCGCGGACTTCACAAAGGTTTCCGACATGTTCAACATGAATGGGATTAGAAACTCTCGAATGGCAGAGCTGCCTGAAGAGGATAGCAAGCAGTCCTTTGCCACTCCTAACGGCTGGGCGCGTAATAGCCTGTCTTCGCGTACGCAGTTAGAGGAGGAAGTCCCTTGGGTGTGCGCAGCTTGATCTTAATCTTCCGCCAGCGGGCATCGTGGGCCTTATTGCTGGGGCGGTACCCCAAGATGTATTGATTACGCAACTCCGAGCCGATCTTTGCGGCGATGTCCGGCAGGTCGTTTAAATTCTCTACGGTGAAGGCGCGCCCACCGGTCAATTCCGTCATTTCATTGAGCAGCGACGGCCCGTTGAGCTCCTCGGGCGTTCGGCTGCGATACTCGAACGGGTCAAAAATGCCGATAGAATAGAGTTGCGTATCTGCTTCTCGCACCAGCCGCTTGATATCTTTGTCGCTGTACCGGCTATGATTATCGCCGCCGTCAGAAATGATGAGCAACGCCCGTTTCGCGTTGCGTGCGCCCCTCATCTGACGGAGTCCCAGGTAAATGGCATCAAGCAGCGCCGTGGAGCCCTTTGCGGAGGTATACAGCATGTCGCTCTGCAGATCTTCCACGCTCTCCGTGAACGGACTGAGGAGTTCGGCGTAGTCGTTGAAACCTACCAGAAAGAATTCGTCCTGTGGATTGGCGGTTTTGAAGAACTGAAAGGCCGCTTGCTTGGCCTTGCCCAGTTTGTTGGCCATGCTGCCGCTGTGATCAAGGATGACACCGATGGAGATGGGAACATCTTCAGAGGAAAAATTCACGACTTCCTGCTCGACGTTGTCTTCGAAGATGCGGAAATTGTCGGGCTCCAGACCTGTAATCAAGCGGTTGTACGGGTCGGTGACTGTGACGTTGACGAGCGCCAGTTCCACGTCGAGATGCACGGATTGACCTTGTTTAATGACCCGACCGATTGTGTCGTGTTTCACGTCGTCGGGAATAAGGGACTGGGCGAAAGCGGGCGTGGGCAAGTCCAAGCTGCCGCACCCACAGAGCAGCACAAAGATGAGCGGAATCCCTAGTACACGAGTCGTAGGCACGCTTCTTTGAGCCATCACTTTCTGTCCTCATTCAGTATCAAGCGTTGTCGGCCGCCAAGGGGAGCAAGGCCGTGTGTGGCCGGGCACCTAGCTTGCGTCCTGCCAGGCGCTCATCTCGCGCCCTTTCTCGCTGAACTTCATGAAGCAGTTCACGCAGCCGCATGCGAGCTTTGTGCAACTGCGACTTCGAATCACCTACCGAGCGGCCAACTATCTCGGCAATCTCGTTGTGTTGGTACCCCTGGATGTCGTGCAAGACAAATATTGCGCGGTAGCCCCCCGGTAATTGCCCGATGCAGCGCTCGAGACTCACTCTGTCAATCGATCCCTCCAGTAATAAATCTGGCGCGCCAATATCGATCCTCGGCGACCTGGATTCATCGTCCAGATCGGCAGTCACTTCGATCGAGACCGTCGGTGGCGACTTCTTGCGCAGGCGCATCAGCACTAGATTAACGGCCAGCCTGTGCAGCCAGGTGGAGAAGGCTGATTCGCCGCGAAAGGTATGGATCTTGCGGAATAGCAGCACGAACACGTCCTGGACCAGATCCTCGGCTTCGGTGGGGTCTCTTAGCATGCGCAAGCAAAGCGCATACACGCGGCGGGAGTGCAGTCGATAAATAGTTTCAAACGCCTCTGAATCACCTTGTTGAGCCAACCGGATGGCTTCGCTGGAGGCCGAACTGCCGGGCTTGTGCGGTTTTAGTTCTCCCAATGTGTGCTCGGGTACACTCGCCGCCTTCCCTTTTCCCGATAAGCGCTGCGCCTTTAGTAGTGAGCGGCCCTTCAGACTGACACTCTTGAGTCCAAGTGCGGCGCCTATGCAACGAAGATTGCTTGCTGAATTCATTCGGATTTCCCTTATTTGCGATTCCGAGAACAGGCACCGAGCAGCGTCCCATCGCGGTCATGCACTGACCGTTTCAGACTGCGTTGAACTCATCATCGCGTCGACAATGCGATTTCGAGTGCGGCCTCAAACTCACAGGGGAAACTAACCCCTACAATAAGTGAGAGTCGCGACTCTCACAAAGGTTTCGGAATATCCACTCGGTTGCTGGAACTCTAAGCACGTGAAGGCAGCAAAACTGAATAGGGCCAAGGA
>Ga0207145_1065_pt1 | contig 15313 bp, 10 predicted proteins | sample Alteio_BWMinHeat_35_FD_153578 | JGI IMG/M metagenome (GOLD analysis project Ga0207145, IMG submission 153578) | Enriched cells from forest soil in Barre Woods Harvard Forest LTER site, Petersham, Massachusetts, United States -... | ecosystem: Environmental > Terrestrial > Soil > Temperate forest >...
ATCACTTAATACGATAAAAAAAATTATACAATATATTTACCCAAAAACTGAATGGGGTGGTAATATAATCCCTCGCAAAATCGTGGATCTTGCTCCTCAGTTTGAGGATATACATAAAAATAGTACAGATAAAGTCTTATTGTTTTCTGGGGGACTAGACTCCACCAGCTCTTTTTTTAATCATAAGGGTGAAAAATTGCATCTAGTAACAGCTTGTGGACAACCCGATATGCCACTTTACGATCGTAAAGGGTTTAATGATATGAGGCAACACATAGACCGTTTAGCCCATACCCATGGACATACCACCTCCTATTTTTATTCAAATTACCACGATATTTTTAAGTGGAAGATAATTAACACGATGTATCCCGACATTACGAGTTGGAGACTAGTTACCATGGAGCCTATGAGCTGGATGGGATTACTTATGCCAATATTGATTTCAAAGAAGTGCTCCTCATTTTATATGGCTGCAGGAGGTAACTGGTGCTACAATTTTGCGGAGTCTGATACCCCCTTTTTCACGGAAAGTATTAATGTAGCAGGACATAGAGTTAAACTTGATCAATTTGAAATGACAAGGTTTCAAAAAATAAAGTTCATTGTTGATATTGTGAGTCGAGAAAATTATGAAAAGCCTCTTCTTAAGACTTGTACTAATCACTCGAATAAAAATTGTAATAGGTGTTTTAAATGCCTTTCTACGATGTTAAGTCTTATAGCACTTGGAGAAAATCTTAGTGGGTATGGCTATAATAAATCAGAAGAAGAGGTTGTTTCGGAGGTGGTAGCGTTTCTTCGAGATTATAATGACCATTGGGATCTTTGGACCTTAATTGAGATGCAATTTCATGCTAAAAAGTGCGCTGAAAAGTTTCCGGATAAGAAAAAAATTCTTGAACCATTTCTATCCTTCAACATCTCTTCTCTTAATATTGATTGGAAGGGTGCAGTACCAGTCGATTGGCATGATCTTAAAAAACTTAGTCCTCAAGTTGACATACCATCTCATTTATGCGATGAATTGCATGCTTCTAAAGGTCTACAGTGTCTTGAAAGGCAATAAGAATGCTTTCTGGCGCATACATTGAAGTTATGCACTGAGTGATTTAAGTGATTCGTAATTACGATTTTTACACGGGCCATGTGTTATTCTTGAAGTTAAATCGAATTCGTTTTTAGTAGATACAATCATTACCCTAGATAGCTAATCATAATTATGCACCTCATCCTATTCGCTTTTATCTACCCGTTTACCGAACAATACACAAAACCTGAGTTTGGAAAAATATTTTTTTAGCAATTGTTATGAATTGAATATGGATATCAGGAACAAAACGATTACTTCTTTCTCATAGTAACTTATCAGTTAGGATTTCTGGAACTTCCAAAAAAACTCCCCGATGTCCTCATATTCCAGAAGAGGTGACAAAAAAAGGCCTTTTTAGATTTTCGTTGTTTTTTGGGATGCATACATGCTAAAATTCCATCAATATAATTAAAAAAGGATTTTAATCATGGTCTACAGAAGAAACATTCTCATTTTAGTGCTCTTGGGATACCAAGTGACAAGAGGATTCAAAGACTATCCGAAGTTGGACTCAAGAGAGGACTTTGAGCAGATCGAATCTTGTTTACAACAAGAGCAAATTATTGATATCTCTCCATTTGAGAAAAGAGCTGGAATAAGGCCTACCCACAAAATCAAGTTAATAACCTTAGAAAATGGTCTTCAAGCTCTCTTTAAGACGGGTGAATATCATTATGCAGAGGTGGCAGGGTACCGACTGAGTAAGCTTCTCAAGGTATTTTTAGTTCCACCAACAGTATTCCGAGACATTGCAGGTGTCCAGGGAAGCTTACAGCTGTATATACCTGTGCCAAATCTTGCATCACAACCGAATCCTTCAAGATTGCTGGAAAAGGCTGGCAAAAAAGCGATCAGTGATATGAAGCTTTTCTATTATCTAGCCGGTCAATGGGATACCCATTACGGCAACCAACTCATTGCTAGAGAAGGTAAACGATGTCGGTTGTGGTTAATCGATAATTCTAGCATGTTACATCGATCATATAGCAAATATAGAGGAGTTACCTTTATTGAAAAGGGTATGAATCGAAATATCTCTTCATACTCATCAAAGAAATTTCCTTTTGATAGCGCGTTAACTATTGCCGGAGACCAGGCATCTTTACTTTTTCGTCCCTATATTTCATCGATGGAACATCTTCTGAGCCTTTCAAGGCACCCAGAACTTACTTATATTATCTGGAATTCTACCCTTTGGCTTGCCTACAGTTCGGATGGTCCTTCTCATATTGGCCGCTACACTCCCCATTATTTTTCTTCGACCCTCAATGCTTGTATGAACCTAACGCAAGAGAATCTCTCACATGTCTGGGCAGAATTGTTCCTAGTTGAGCCTTCTTCTACTAAGGAGCTCATTGAATTGACACTAGTTCGTAGAGATGAAATTCTTGAAGACTCCTTGCTAACTACCATAATCAAAGACTAGGCGGAAGTCCCCTTTTTTGATAATGAATGGTACATGATTTTGACAAAATCTCATTAATACAAAAAACGATCAAAGAAGGTACCCATTTAATGTTTGCACTTCTTGCAATGAGATATATTCATATGAAGACATCAGAAGTTTTAGCTGACTTTTATGGTAATGGAGGTTAGGGTCATTAAATCCTTTGGCTCATTATCCTTGCCAAAGTATATTCGACTGAGTTTATGGAAAGCCTGTATTGAGCTAGCTAACAACAAGTTTGATTGCCTAGATGGGCATATGCCCAAAGACTTTTCAGAAGAAACTCTCTGGAACAATAAATACTTTATATGCAGCAGGACCTGTGTTAATTCTTTTGTTCATTTGATAAGAGAAAGTCTCAGTCAGTCTTTAGAACGTCTATTTCTGTGATAATCATATGCTCACTATCAATCCATGCATAGTTAGTAGGAACTATACATATTTTACATTGAGCCAAAACACTTGCCATGAATACAAAATTTGATTCTCCTCTAATCAGATACTTAAACTGGGTAATTGCGAAGAAATCGTCCAGCAAGTCAGCATTTTGACGATATCCATACAAAATATTAGGTTTATTTACCTCCTTTTGTAGAAGCTCAGTAAAATATTCGGGACGAGGACTGTCGGTAAATATATGAACATATAGCGGCTGGTCACCGAGCAGCTCAGACATCCGTTTCACTTGCTCAATAAAAAAAGAGACAGGGGGAAACTTAAGTGGAAAAATTTGGTCGTCAGTGTTGCTCCTAAATTGGAGAGTCCAATCATGTCCTTCGCCTGTGCGTATATGTATGGCAACTGCTATACGTCCTTCAGGTAAATCTATTAATGATGGTTCTTTGTTAATAAGTGCGATGCCTTTGCGCAATTCGGTAACAAATCCTACATCATTCCAATCGAGATCAAAATAGGACCAGTCATATGTGAGAGTATCTAGTTTGCTATGCGGAAAATAAGGCACCATATACAATATCTTTTCATCAATTTTAAGGTCAAATATATCATATTTTTGGCCTTCTTGCTCAGACAAGTGAATAAACTTATCAAATTGCTCATCTTTCACCTTATCATATGAAGCATGAATCCGACTAAGCTCCAATTTCTCACTATGCTTGAATGGACGATACAAAAGTGGAATGCCTCTCTTATGCGCTATCCAAACTGCATGTGCATAGGATAAAAGATTATCACCCAGACGCCCACCACTAAAACCATAGCTTATAGCAGAGGAAGCCATCGATGTGAAATGAATTATCGATAACAATGTAATTATAACTTTCATACTTACCTTACGTCCAAGTTGCTCTATCCAAAAAGAACATATTTTTACTTAACTTAAGATTAAAATATTTGTTTTTTAAAATGCAAGCTTTTTTAAATCTTTGTCAAAGCAAAGTAGTAAAGTAGATATGTCCTTTATTCTGCAGAGTAGAAACGTCCCATTTATTTCAATACTCGTTCTCTCCAGGGACGGTTTTTAGGCGGCCGGTACATTGTTGCTCACCACCTTAACTTGCTCCTTTGGGACTGGTTTTTAGGTTCAGTTATCTCTTTACAATACAGCCTTTTGTTACTATAGGTTAGCCATGGAGCTCAATTAAAGCCTGCACAGACGGTTACTACTTTACAACCCGGATACAACTGTACGGGCTGTTTTTTTCCAACAGAAACCATCTGTTATCGACCCTAGCTTCTGTTGATTTTTTAGATGTAACGTAAGCTCAAATGCACGTGTTTACAATTTTTAGGCTTAATTAGCGGAGATGCTGCGGTATGTTGAGTTATCTCACTTGGAGTAACGAGGGTAAAAAATTTGGTATATTGATCATGCGTCAGATGTTGGTAGCCTTTCGGCATTTTGATGATCCTTCTATTAGTTCGAACCTAATTAATGTCATCTTACCTCATCTTGTTTTATTTTAACTAATCATACTTATGCACTTGAGGATTAGCGTAAGGATAATTATTATAGGAGCCACGATTAAAGCCCTTTTTTATTGTGCTGAGGAAATTTTTAGCATGGTATACTTGCTAAAAACAATGAAAATCTAAAAATAGGAGTATGAAGATGCCAGGTGGGTTTTTCTTTGAGCTAAGTAGTCTCAGGCGGTTATAAGTATGGAAAAAAGGAGCAATCGTAGACTCTTGAGTTTCTGGTACCATGTTTGATTCATGAAAATTACTTTTTTTGTAATAAACAGTAAGTGGAGAATGACGACATATACTACAAAGAGAGCTATTTCGACTTAGAGTGTACAAATATTTTTCCAAACTCTTGCAAACTATTTTTGAAAAAGTATAGATTAGTGCTGGATTACTTGATAAAAGGAGGTATTGTCAATGATATTGAGTCGCAGACTAATCGGGTTTCTGCTAGTAGTAGTTGTATATTCTGTAACGGCAAAGTTTCCAGAACAATCAGTTTTGTTTGAAGGCGCCTATTCTGAAAACTATATTATGCGCTGGCACTTTCAGAATCTGTGCCATCACGTTTATGATCCTCATACAAATGTGTATGCCTGGCCGTCAAGTCCTGAGGGTGTTACTTTTAATCCTCGTGAGGTAAAAAAGGGAGATCTTATCTTTGTACGAGACGTGCCTCGGTTTATGAAGAAGCTTCACCCAAAAATTAAGGAACCCTATATTATGGTAACCGCAGGTGAATGCCGCGACCAGGTAACTCCTACGCACCTAAAATATCTTGAAGATGAAAAGATCGTAGCATGGTTTGCCGTACATCATGATTGTATGGAAACGCATCCTAAGTTTCATCAGCTACCCCTAGGGATTTATCAAGATAGAAAATACTATGAGCCCCGAAAAGAACTTACCCACCACTTTGCTAGCTTGCGTGCTGCCCCAAAAACTAAGCTCCTCTACAGTAATTTTGGGGATTTACGAGGTATGAAGCCCGAACGAGCTGAGGTCGTTGACTATTTTGCGGATAAGGACTATTGCTTTAAGGTTACCGACAGACTTCCCTTTCTTGAGTATATGCAACAGATGTCCGAATTCAAATTTTCCCTCTCTCCTCGAGGATATGGCCCTGATACCTACCGCACTTGGGAAGCCTTATTGGTAGGATCTATTCCTATAGTTCATACCTCACAACTAGATAGCTTATATGCTGATTTACCCATTTTGATTATTGATCGATGGGACATTATAACAGAAGAGTACCTCGAAAAAAAATACGCCGAAATCACCCAGAAAAAATGGCCTATAGAAAAGCTCTTTATTGAGTATTGGAGCCAAAAAATCTTCAAACTCAGAGAGAAGTTCTTACGAAATACTACGCAGGAGCTTGTATGAAGGGAAAGATAGCACTCCTTATACTGATAGGGACTCATTTTGTCTTAGCAGAGACGCAGAATCAAGGGAAGGATATTGATCCCTTGTATTATGGATCATGCGATACCCCTAATTTTGTGATGAGATGGCAGTATCAATATTTTTGTGATCATGTATATGATCCCAGGGTTGATATTTGGCGCTGGCCGACAGATGAAGACCATGGCGTAACGTTCAACCCAAATGATGTAAGGCCCGGTGATACGATTTTTGTTCGTATGTTTCCTGAGTTCTTTAAAGAAATGCATCCAAAGATTAAGCATCCATACATTGTGGTTTCAGCTGGTGAATGCTTAGATAAAATGGAAGATGAGTATAAGCAATATCTTGATGAAGAGAAAGTAATTGCCTGGTTTGGTATCCATGCTAACCAAATGGCAGTGGACCACCCCAAGTTTCATCCGATTCCTATAGGTATTCTTCAAGATCCATACTTCTATACGCATAGAGATAGGCTTAATAAAGATTTTAAGCGGTTTCGTACTAAAACTAAGAAAGAATATCTTGTATATATGAATTTTGCCTATGCTGGTAAGCCAGAGCGCAAAAAACTCAGAAAGCGATTTTTGGATGAACCCTATTGTAAGCATGGTGAGCGGCAAGAGTTTAAAGACTATTTAAGAGAGATGGCGCAATCATGCTTCACCCTTTCACCTGAAGGACTAGGCCCCGATTGCTATCGAACCTGGGAAGCGCTGCTTGTGGGTTCGATTCCTGTAGTAAAGCGGTCACAGCTAGACCCCCTTTATGAGGAACTTCCTGTGGTCATTGTTGATTCATGGGATGAGGTCACTCAAGAGTTTTTAGAAGAAGCATATATAAAGATTGCCTCAAAAAAATATGATATTAAGAGGCTTTATGCTGACTATTGGACTGACCAAATTAAAGAAGTGCAGAGCCAATTTCGCGAAGGAAGGCGATGAAGAGAATACTTTTTGGATTGCTTGCGCTTAGCTATGCAGTACCTTGTGAACCACAAATACATTATGATGAACCGATTTCAAAAAACTTTGTTATAAGATGGGCCTTTCAAGCGCTGTGCGATCACCATTTTGATCCAAGAAATGTATGGCCCACTCCTTCAAAAAATGATAGACCGGTAAGCTTTGATCCAAAAGACGTAAAACCGGGGGATCTGGTCTTTGTGAGGGACTTTGAGTATTACTTTGACCATAAGCATAAAAAGATTGACGTACCCTATTTTGTGCTGACCCATGGTGAGTTTCTGGATAAGTTCCAAGAAAAATATGTAAAGTATCTTAAAGATGGCAAAATTCTTGCGTGGTTTACCATTCATCCCTGTGATCTGAAGCATGAGCGAATTATTCCTCTTCCTTTAGGAATTGTGCAATACAAAGAGCTTTTTGATAATAAAAAAAATGTGCATAAGCGATTTGCGAAGCTTCGCGATAAGAAAAAAGGCAAGCTTCTCTATATGAACTTTACCGAATGGTGCATGCCGGAAAGGACACGCATACGTAAATTCTTTGAGGATAAGCCTTTTGTGACCTATGTAGCGCCGTGTGATTTCGGTACCTATACAGAAGAGCTCTCGGAACATAAGTTTGTTCTTTCGCCGCCAGGACTTGGGCCTGATTGTTATCGCGTATGGGAAAGTGTCCTTCTAGGTTCAATTCCAATTGTAGAACATTCTTATTTTGATTTTATGTATGAAGGCCTTCCGGTCTTATTCACAGATCGATGGGAAGAGGTTACTGAAGAGTTTCTAGAGCAGAAATATGATGAAATGATCGATCGAACCTATTCGCCTAAGCTCCTGAGCATGGAATATTGGATCGATATCATCGATGAAGTCCGTAAAAAGTATTGGCCTCAAGAATCTGGGCAGTTTAGGAGCCTTAAAGATAGGCTCAAGTAGAAAACACCTATTTGGCATGGATACACTTATACGGAGCAAGAGTCGAGCCTTGCGAGTGTATAAAGTTTGCAACTTCAGGTTAGTAATTTATGGTGAGCAGGAAAGGCTGAAGGATAATGTTCTTGTTCATGTGGGATATGCTAGCAGTTACTTTTACCTGACATGAGATCTCCTTTTGCAAATCGGTTCGCATGCCATTTTCTATTTTTAAGAACAAAAGTAGTAATTTAAGTCGTCAAGTTAATTATCGCACATTGGGGATCTTCTGTTTGTTTCAGTTAATATCTGAGGAGGTAAAGGGTTTCTTTTGTCTATTAAGCCTAATGCGTAGTGGGAATGTCATATAAGAGATTTTTTACATATTCAAGGTCTAAAAATAATAATTTAACATCAGCATCTTCTATGCTGACAGGTAATATTATTTTTTTTTCAGAATGGTCTTTAGTCATAGCTAGACAAAATTCGGTCCCAACATGTGTGAAAATAAAAGGTAGTGATATCTTAGTAATGATGAAATCACGATTTAGATATACAAATCTATGAGTATATTTCCAATCAAGGCGTTCATGCACCATCATAAGATATCCGTTCTCAAATTCTATAGGGTCCGCAGAACCGCGAAATCGAGAAAAATCTAATGGGGGGGAATAACTAAAAACTTTTTTACATTCACTTGTCTCTAAATTAGGCTCCAAAAGTACAAATGGATCATATAAGTAGATAAATTGTAGGCGGTTATTGGTAAGCACTTGCATCCAATTTTTCTCCCATCGTTCTTCTTTTGGGCCCATAAATCGAATGAGGCTTTGAAAAGCAGTTGGGATATCGTCAACATAGGTGCCTAATTTGCCGACAGCAAATTTTTGCACAGTTTGTCCGCTCTTATAAAACCATCCCGTATACCAGATCTCCCCATTCCAAAGGAATAGTCTACAATCTACTATAGGATAATCTTCATCTATACCCATCGTAAGATGTGATGGCACTTGAATTTCTTGCTGTCGCAAGAGATTTAAGTTTTTATCATAACGAAGAAAAAAGTTTTTATTTGTTCGCCCTTTTGCAGTCCTACAAATCATGTCGTACCCATGCTCTGTATTTATGATTGAGGCATTATAAGAATGGTAGGCTTCAGGTGTATCAAAAACGACATCTACTGCTTTTTCATATTCAATTGGTTGGATAACAGACAAGAGTTGTTTCTTAGAATTATTTTTTTCAGCTTCAGAAGTTCTTTTGCTTAGTAGAAGATCGTCCAGCTCTTTTAGCGATTCTCTCGATGAGAATACAGGTGGCATCAATGATGAGGTTAATATTAATAATAGTAGTAAAAAAACCATAGCAAATTTCTCCTTAGGCCTCATCTTCATTGTTCTTCTAATTTAATTATATCGAAATGATAGAAGGCTTTACAAGTATATTTATACTTATATGTGTGGGAACGCAATTAAAGTGTCCATTTTTTGATTCCTTACCCCCCGGTTTTCTCCGGCTTGTAATAGTTTTCTTTGATTGTTTTCACCAGATCCTCTTTTTGGTGTTTGTATTCTGGTTTCTTTATTTCTACGTGGTAAAGCGGTTACCTACCTCAAGTGATATTGTCCCATTGCATATCGAGATAGAGGATCCCTTCTTTAGTTGCGGGCTGCTTTTTCTTATGCTGAACTCCATTTAGTTTACGTTTTTTTTTAATACGAAAGATAGAATTAAGCTTAATTCCTTTAACGGAGTGATGAATGGTAGCATCTTTCAATGGCGCTTCGTTGAATGACAGAGGTCTAAGGCTAAAAAGTCGTGATATGATTTTAGTAACAAATTTTCTAGTAGAGTTGAGGCATATAGAAATGTAATCGTCCAAGATTGCATGATTGTGAAAACTTCCTAGCAAATAATATTTTTTCGTCGAAAGCCTCCAAAATTTTAATGAAATAAGGATCAGTATCAAGGTTTTTAAAAAGATGGGGATGATAGGCTCCCTTTTTTCCCCAAATAACGAGTGTAGTGCGATTATTTACTATTTCGCTTAGTAAGTTATGGTGAGCAAGAAAGGTTGAGGGATAATGCTCTTGGTCATGTGGGTTATGCACAAAGATCTTAATATATTTTTCATCATCAACTATTAATTGAGCATGCTTTCTATTGAGTATAATCCACTGTGAATTCTTATATATATTTGATAGCCCCCCAAATTTTCGATTTGAGTGAGGATTTTTTCTGTAGTTAAATTCGCTATGAGGATGTCTTAAAAGCTTCACATAAGTATTTTCAAAGGTTGAAAGAGGTATCGTTGACTCCGACAAAAATACAAATTTTTCATTGGCAGGGTCTTTTAGGGCTTCTTTAAGTAAAGCAATTTGCGCTTTCATGGTATTTGTCCACGTCGTAGGGACCTTTTCCTGGATTGTTGATGAAGCAAAAAAAGAATAGGAGTCTAACTCGTTTTTAGAATGGACGTACAATGAGTAATATGCTTGATAACCTTCAAAATATTTAATCCATACAGACTCGTGAAAGATATTGCCTATTGTAAGGAAGAGGAATGCAATTTTAGGCGTCATCGTAAGTTCTCTTGTTATGTCATTTCACTTAGGTGCAATGCCACTTTTCAGTTCTTGTACTCTTTTGAATTATTCTCACCTTATACTTTCATGTTCGGCTATCTCGACATGTGGAGCTTTTGAATTGATCTTTACATTGCTTCATCCCGTATATGAGGAAACAAAGAGTTCATTACGTCCCAGTTTAAGGGTGATGAGTCTTTAGCAAGAACTTTCTTCTTTGAAAGATCGATATCTCTAAACCAGCTAAGATGTGCAGGAGGATCTACTAGGATCCTTTTCTGAAGATCTTTGTAATCCCAGAGATTTGGCACCAGAAAGGAATTGTGCTGGGCAAGGTGGTTGCGTATTCGATCAGCAGCTTTCTCAGGGGAAAGGGAAAAGCCAAATTCTTGGGGATTAGCTCCAGCACCGAGGAGTAATGCAAGAGTAAGACAACACTTTTCGCATGAACCACAGGTAATAATATTGCCTGGTTTTTGGCAGATGATGAGCTGAGGCTTTTGTACGAGGTCTTGGTTACAGAGGTTGACCATATACTTAATTTTTTCAAAACGGGTCATTGAAAAGAGATCGTGATGGAACTCAAGCCCTGCAAAGCGTATATTACCATCAATATAGGGGTGGGAAGCTGATGGGTTTCTGAGATCCCAGTGCTCCGACGATGCTATTCTAAGTGTTTTGATGCCCCGGGATAGGAGTATTGGAGCAATAAGGCCTGCCCAACCTATATCTTCGATACTATCCATGCGCCAAGTGAGTATTTCAGGGGATAGGTGTTTCAGTTTTGTAAAATCAAGGAAGTAGTAGTAATTTGACTTGAGGAAAGTGTTTTCATGGCCGTAGAGCCGCGCAAAATCGATCATCTGTTGTTTTTTCTTTGCCCAAAGCGTTGTCTCAGTAAGAGGAAGCTCACTTTGACCCCATGCGGTAATTAAAAGCTGGGGAGTCTCTCGATGATAGAATGAGGAGGTTGTTGAATCTACGCCCCCACTAAAAAGAAGTGCCATTTTTCCTGGAACTTCTTCTCTGACCGGCTCATGGAAAACGAGTTTCTTAGGAATGAGGCGCCCTTGCCAGGAAGTTTTAGGGAACATAATCTCAAATACCTTGTGAAGTCGTTCAAGAGATTCATACACTTCCTTGTCCATCTCCTCGATGAGGTACTCTTCTCCCGAGATCCATATAAGCGAGAGCACATTCATGAGGAAGGGTAGGCTGACAATTGAGTAATCAAACTGTTCAAGATTAATATCTTCGTCATATTCAACAAAAAAATCACTTTTTAAATACTTCTTTTTAAAGCTTTCATTGACGGTTACGTCGATTCGGTTCTTATGAACTGTGAGCTTGTCAATGAGTGGTATTGGCTTGTGAGCATACAAAGATGGCAATGCTGTGAGAATCAGTAGGATTAGGATACCTATTCGATTGTTCATCATAAGCAAATTTCCTGAGGTATTTCAAGGCTATGATCTTGAGGAAGGAGTGAGATCATCGTTGGCCAATCGAGTTTGGTTTGTGGTGCTATATCGAAAGCAACTTTGGTATCGAAATCAATAGTCAGAAACTTTTCAAAATAGGGATCAAGAGAAACTCCATGAGTCTTACGCTTACGAATAATCTCTTGGATTTCTTGTGCAAGCACGATGGTATAGTAATTGAGCTTAGGCTCTTTAAACAAGGCGAGAATCTTCTGTGCGATGCCAGCACTGCTTGGAAGTCCGTACTGGCGAGGGTCTATACCGAGTGATTCGAAGCAGAGAATTGTGGTTAAGCACTTTCTGCATTCCTGGCAGTTGCTATCCTGAGATTTTTCGTAGCTACATATTTTTAAAAAGGGCTTTTCTAAACCGAGCTCGTTATATACATCGTCAATATAGGCTACTTTTTGAAGTCTGGTGAGGTTGAACTGGTCATGCAGGACTCTTAATCCACAAAATCTCAGATTGTTATCTATGAAGGGGCTTGCGGCAGAAGGATAGGGATAGTGCCAGGTGTGGGAAGAAGCAATGTGAAGAGTAGAAATTCCTTTAGACAAAAGGATAGGGGCAGTCAAACCGGCCCAGCCGAGTCCTTCAACGGCACCAAGGCGCCACTTAGGGATCTCTTTTGAAAGTTGTGAAAGGTACTGGTAGTTCAGCATTGAGGTGTAATTTGAACGTAAGCAGGTGGCTGTACTGCCAAAACTTTCTCCAAATTCCTGAATTTTTCGGGAACGAGTTTTCCAGAGGTCTTTGTTAGTGAGTGGAAGGTCCCAATGACCCCATGCAGTTATAAGGAGCTGTTGTTTATCGCGAAGCCCTAAGGCCGCAGAGACAGAATCTACGCCCCCACTAAAGAGGAGGGCCGTTGTCGTTAGATCTTCGGGAAAGGATCTTTCATGAACAACGAGCTTATGAGCTTTGAGTTCACCATGCCATGAAGTTTTTGGATACATAACCTCAAATACCTTTTTCACTCTATTAAGCGATTCATAGAGTTCAGCATCCATCTCATCCACATAGTAGGTTTCCCCTGAGATCCAGACAATAGAAACTACATTCATGAGAAAGGGCATACTGAGGATAGAGTAATCAAACTGGTTGAGATTAATATCGGGCTCATATTCAACAAAAAAGTCTCCGGTAAGATACTTTTTTTTAAACTCCTCGTTTACTCGTATCGAGAGACGGCTCTTGGTAACCGAAACCTCGGTAATGAGATTTTTTGCATCGAGCGAGTAGCTGAGGCATATCGTTAAAGCTGCGAGTATTTTGTTCATAGTTCCCCTCAAAAGGCTAGATCAACGGTTTCGGGAACCTCAATATCTGGCAATAGATCAACAAAATCTCGCCAATCTAGTTTATGCTGATTCTCTATTTCGGTCGTAAGCTTCTTTTTAAGGTTGACTTTAAGGAGCCAGGCAAGAGATGCAGGGATCTTTTCCTTATGTGCAACTTTTTCCTGAAGCCTTTTTTGGATATGCATAAAATGCCAGACAGTAGTTGCCCCGGTTCCATGAGCGTTCATGAACTTCTCAGAGCTTCGCAATACTTTCTCGACATCGCAGGCAAAACCATAAGGCCTTGGGTCTTCCCCAGCGACTACCAGCTCAATGATGGTGCGGATGCACTTTTGACAGGTACCACAGTTGTCGACCGATTTTTCTTCACAGACTCTGATAGTAGGCGTCGTAATAAGTCCTGCTCTTCTAAGACTGGCAATGTATTCACATTTTCCGAGTCTATTCATATCAAAAAGATCATGCTTAAGTCGCATGCCACCAAACCTAATATTGTTATCAACAAAGGGATTTGCGCAGGCTGGGAAGTTGAAATCCCAGGTAATAGTGGATCCATGCAGTAAGGTAGGGTAGCCCTTAAGCGCCATGAGAGGGGCTGCGAGCCCTGCCCAGCCGATACCTTCTACGCAAAAAATACGCCATGAGGTAATCTCATGAGAGTACCAATCGAGGACATCCCGGTTAAGAAAATCATAATAATTAGAATCGATAAACGAATTCTCATGGCCATACTGTGTGCCCCACGCCATCAGATCTTTTTTACGCTCTTGAAGTAGTTGCTTATCCCATAGAGGAAGGTCCCAGTGCCCATTAACGGTTATAAGGAGCTGTTTTTTCTCTCTGTGGTACAAGGATGAGGTAATAGAATCAAGACCGCCGCTAAACAAGAGCGCAGTGCGTTCTTTTTCGCCCGGTTTTGGGGCAAAGCGGAAATTGTTTTTTACGAGTTTTCGTGGAATAAGTTGTCCATTCCATTTTGTGTGAGGGTACATTCTTTTAAAGACTTCTTTAACTTTTGCAAGAGATTCATAAAAATCTTGATCTAAGGAATCGAGATAGAAGGTTTTTCCTGATATCCAAATAATAGAGATTACGTTTGAGACAAAAGGAAGTACGAGCAGTGATGAATCGAGCTGTGATAGATCAAGTTCCTCATCGTAGACTGCAAAAAAGTCCTTTCTAAGAAACTTTTTCTTAAAGCCTTCGTTAATCCGTATGTCAATACGGTTTTTAGATACCGTGAGCCCATCTATTAGGTTGACTTCCTGCTGAGCGCTTTTGTTACCTTCATTGGTTTTTGCATAGAGACTTGGAATACACAGTAATGTAAAAAAGAGTAAGTACTTCATTATTATTCCCTTTACCCAAGTGTTTTAAGAGGATTATAGGGCGGGATTGCACGAATGACCTCTTCGAGCGAGATCTGTAATGATTCATCGACTTTATGGTCATTAATCGGATTACCGCAGTTATAGATGTACATAATATCTGGAATAAAGAGACTGCGACTTTTTGATTGAGGAGTGAGCGGAGCAGCCATTTCAAGCATAGGTATCATGATCGCCATATCTGCATTCATCTGATAAAATGAGCCATTAAGCATGAGATCCTGTTTCTTTATTTTTTTAAAAAGAGATACCTTAAAGGTTCTCAAGTGCTGTGCAACATATACCAATGAGCGAATATTTTTGTTTACCTGGTCCTCATGATCTATCTCATAGGTAGTGCCCCATTGGCGTCCTGTTGGCCAGCACGGAAAGAAAATAAACTGGCCGTAGGTCATCCAAATATCCTGAGCATATTCTTTTTCAAGGCGTTTAATAATATTATTATGCGGTAGGGCATCGTCACCATCGACGAGCACGACAATTTGATGGTTTTTGCAGTGGTTGTGAATCGTAGCATAAATATTAGCAAGAGCACCTATACGTATTGGATTATGGATGATTTTTAAAAAGGAATCACTAAGTCCATGCTCCTTTTTAAAGTCCTCTAAAATTTGTCCAGTAGTGTCACGCGAACAATCATTTACGACTATAATCGAGTAGGAGCTATTGGTGGTTCGTTGGTTAATCAGAGATTCAAGATTCCATCGAGCATACTTCGCATTATTATAAGAAGGAACAACAAAGACAAATTCAAGAGAATTTTGCTTTCCCAGTAGTGTAAAAGTGAGTGCGATACAGGTTAAAAGTCT
>Ga0207145_1066_pt1 | contig 15180 bp, 16 predicted proteins | sample Alteio_BWMinHeat_35_FD_153578 | JGI IMG/M metagenome (GOLD analysis project Ga0207145, IMG submission 153578) | Enriched cells from forest soil in Barre Woods Harvard Forest LTER site, Petersham, Massachusetts, United States -... | ecosystem: Environmental > Terrestrial > Soil > Temperate forest >...
CTGTGCCCCACGCTAGCGTTTCCTATCAATCGTCCGACGGAAGCGCGCCGCATGCCGTACACACGGATGCGCACGGGCGGTTCACGATTGCGCAGCTCAGGTCAGACAATTACGACATTCGCGCTTCTGCAAAAGGTATTTTTTCAGAATGGGAGAAGAACATCTCGCTGCGCAAAGGGCAAACGAAGTCTATTGAACTGCGGCTGATTTACGCGAAAGAAATGCCAAAACCTGTTTCAAGCTCGAAGCCGAAGCAATAAATTCCTTGAAGGCGATACCCGCTCGCCGTCACTCTAGCGCCGTCACTTTAGCAACGACACAGAAGGGCTCTCCGATTGGATGATGAGCCGCGCCAGTTCCTGCAAATCCGGAGAGGACACGTCAGATACTGCGCAAAATTCCATTCCTTTATGCCGCCAATGAACCCACTGATAGCCCTGGCGTGAGCCCGGCGGATGAATCGGCGTGTCCGGTTCCTTGGTGGGCCAGACGAAGACGTTGACAAAATGCTTGCGGCGCCCATAGACCAGCGCGGCGACGTTGCGTTCGCCAAGCACATCCAGGCGGCCGCCAATCAAAGGGAAGCCTTCGTCCATGAAATCGTGAACGGGGGGAATGAATTCGAGTTTGCCGTTGAACCAGGGCTTGACGGTGTGCTGGTCCGTGGAAGCAACGTCAGTGAGATGCCCGGCTTGCAGCGAACGAATGTGCGCGTCGATGATTTCCGTGGCAGTAACCGAAGACTGCGGAGCCTCTGGGCGGAAGTGCGGCACAGCGAACCAGGCCACGCCGGTGATCAGGAGCAAGGAAGCGGCAACGGCAAGCCAGCGCCAAGCGGTGATCGTCGAGCCATTCGCCCCAACCGAGGAACCCTTGAACTCCGAGCGGAGTTTTTTGCGCAATTCGTTACGCAACCCGAGGGGGGCGGTTTCATACAGTTGCGCGCGCTGCAGAGTAGAACGCAACGATTCCGCGGCGCCAAGCGTTGCCGTGCATTCCCGGCAAGTCTCGAGATGGCGCTCGAATTCCGCGGCGCGCATGGCGTCGAGTTCGCCGTCAAGATAGGCGTGGAGCAGCGTGCCCGAGAAATCACAGCTCATGAGAGGCCTCCTGCTCAGCAGGTTGCGTCAGAGCGCGCTGTAAACGCTGGCGGGCGCGGGCTAGGGCGGACATTACTGTGCCGATGGGGACGCTGATAATGGCGGCAATCTCCTTGTAAGAACAGCCTTCAAGCTCACGCAAAATAATCACTTCGCGGAAGCGCACGGGAAGCGTTTCGAGAGCGCGGGCGAGCCGCTCTCGATTGTCTCCCGCGATGGCCAGTGTTTCCGGCGTCGCGGAAGATTGCTGATACAGGTCTTCGTCGAATTCCGTCATGAGCTCCACTTGGCGGTTCTTCTCCAGCCACGTATAACACGTATTGCGGACGATTTGCAGGAGCCACGCCCGGGCGTCGCCTCCATTGAAACCGCGGAAAAAGCGAAACGCCCGCAGCAGCGCTTCCTGCGCGACGTCTTCCGCATCGGTGCGGCTTCGCAGCAGCCAACGCGAAAGATTGAAAGCGGCATCTAGATGTGGCAACACGAGCTGCTCGAAGCGAGCCCGGTCCTGCGATTCCAACACGTCCCAACCCTTCCCCTGGCCCGTCGTACTCATAGATGAAAACCGTCCCACGCTCGATTTTATTCCCATTTATCTAATCTAATGACGAATTAATTTTGCGGATGTGAGCCGAGAAAATTGGAATAAGGCGCGGCACGGCGCGGTCTGCACAAATGAAACACGTCCCATAGCGGCGCGGGAACCTTGGCTCTCTCTAACCCGCGCCGCTCCTGCCAAATATGCGCAGCGGGAGGTGCATACATGCGTATGCATTGGAGAGACGTGCCTACAGGAGAAAGAAAGATGGCAAACAGACCAAAAGACGAGATTTTGCACGATCACAATCATGATGGGGTCGATCGCCGCGGATTTTTGAAGTGCATGGCTTGGGCGGGGACGGGGGCGTTCTGCGTCATGCAGGGCGGCGTTCTGAAGTCGTACAGCATGAGCCGCCTTTCGGAGATGAACCCCGCGGACATGAAGGGCGAGCTGAGTTTCGTGCAGATCAGCGACAGCCACATGGGTTTCAACAAGCCGGCGAATCCGGATGTTGCGGCAACCCTGCAGGCCGCGGTCGGCAAGATCAATGCGCTGTCCACGCCCCCGGAGTTTATGCTGCACACGGGGGATATCAGCCACCTTTCGAAGCCTGAGGAATTCGACACCGTCGAACAGATTCTGAAGAGCGCCTCTGCAAAGGATGTCTTCTATGTCCCCGGAGAGCACGACGTTTTGAATGACGACGGAAAGCAATACCATGAGCGCTTCGCTAAAGGGGCGCAGCCAGGCGGGTGGTACAGCTTCGAAAAGAAGGGCGTGCACTTCGTCGGCTTGGTCAACGTCATGAACTTGAAAGCGGGCGGGCTGGGCACGCTGGGACACGACCAGTTGGAATGGCTGGAAGATGATGTCAAGCATCTGAAGTCCAGCACCCCGATCGTTGTTTTCGCGCACATTCCGCTCTGGACGGTGTATCCGGAGTGGGGATGGGGAACAGAGGACAGCGCGCAAGCTCTCGCGTACTTGAAAAAGTTTGGCTCCGTGACCGTTCTCAATGGGCATATCCACCAAATCATGCAAAAGGTAGAGGGCAACGTCACGTTTCACACCGCTTGCTCGACCGCATTTCCGCAGCCCAAGCCGGGCGAGGCGCCTTCGCCGGGACCCATGAAAGTGCCGGCCGAGCAGTTGCGCAGCGTTTTGGGCATTACCGATGTGAATTACGTACAAGGCAAGCATGCGCTGGCGGTAGTGGATTCGACGTTGGCCTGATCGGAAAGAGAACGCGAAGATAGGCCGGTAAGTTGATTTTCAAAACTAGAGAAAAGGAAGAAAAATCATGAGGAGAAGTGTGTTCGTAGGAAGTTTGCTGGTGACGGCAGTGATGGGATTGGGCGGAATCGTGGCGGAGCACAAGAGCTTCGTGGCGAGCGCGCAGGAAAAACAGGCGTCGTCGGCCGAAGTGAAAATTGATAATTTTTCCTTTGGTCCAGTGGCGATTACGGTTTCCGTCGGAACAACCGTCACCTGGATTAATCGCGACGACATCCCGCATACCGTCGTTAGCACGGACAAAGCGTTCAAGTCCAAGGTACTCGACACCGACGAGAAGTTTTCTTTCACCTTCACGAAGGCGGGCGAATATCCCTACTTCTGCTCAATCCATCCCAAGATGACCGGAAAAGTTGTCGTCAAGTGATCGCCGGCAAACGGAGGATGGAACTTGAACCCTTTTGACATCAAGGCAGCGTTGCTGGCGAAGCATGCGCAACACGTCGTACTGATTCACTTTCCCATCGCCCTGTTTATCGCCGGCGTAATCTTTGACTTCCTGGCGCAAAGCAGCAAAAGGAGGGCTCTCGCAGCCGTAGCCTATTACAATTTGTTGGGTGCGGCGATTTCGGCAGTGCCAGTGGTTGCCACTGGCATCCTCGCCTGGCAGTTCCAGCTCGAAGGAGAAAAGCTCAAGGGCGTTCTGCTGATGCATTTAATTATGGGATGGACGTCAGCGATTCTCATCTGGATAGCTTGGGGACTTCACGTGCGCGCCAGGCGACATTTGCAGGAAAGGCTTCCGCTCTTTCGTCTCGGGCTCGAAACAGTGGCCGTGGCCATCGTCGGGCTTACCGGCCATCTCGGAGGATTCTTGAGCGGAGTTAACGGCCCAAACTAGTACTTTTTGGACGCTTTTATGCACCTTTATTTGGCTGTAACGTATTGTAAATAAAAGGCATAGAAGTTGATATGTTGCAAAGATCTGATTTTGTCCTAGTACCACGACCACGGTACCCCGCCGAGTGGCTCTAGCGGCCCATTGAGCCATTCACATCCCACGCGTAGGCTTCTAAGAACGGGTTGGGGGCCGCGCGGGGACAGCGGCTCCGCAAGGAGCCGTGTGCGAGCTACCCAACCCGCCATTCTTAGCCCGGTCCCTGTGATCGGCACTCCGTCGCTAACCGCGTAACTTCCCAGCACTCCAGCACGTTCTTCGGCCTTAGGCCCGTCGTAAAGAATGGCAGCCTTCGTGCACTCCACGACTGCCGTTTCTGGCTTCCATTCCACAAGAGTTGCGCCATCATAGACTTGCGGGGGGCGTTGCACGGTGACTGAAAGATTTGGCCGACATTGCAGGCGATTGGCCGACAGGCTCGCCACGTTAATGCTCCTTTTGCCGCCACTGCTGGCAGCATCCGCCAGTTCTGCTCAATCCACGCCTGCTGCCACTCCGGCCCCCGCAAGACTTCATGCCGATACGGTTGCTGCGTTTGACCGCTATGAGCATTTGACCGAAGAACGCAACGAAACAGAGCTCAAGCGCGGCTCGGCGCTCTTGTGGATCGATTCGCTTCCCGAAGCCCAGCGGACCGAGGCCTACGCCGCCCTCAAACGCGGAGAGGTGCAAATTCGCCAGTTAAATACTCTCGATAACGGCAAGGCCCTCTCTTGTCCCGGAGGGCTGATTCATCATTGGGTTGGCGCGATTTTCATAGATGGAGCCAAGCTGGACGATGTTCTGGCCATTCTCCAGGACTACGATCATCAGTCCACGTATTACTCCCCGGACGTGGAGCGCTCCAGAATCGAGTCGCGCGACGGCGGCCATTTCCGCGTCTTCCTGCGGTTCCGCCGCCGCAAGGTGATCACCGTCGTGCTCAACTCCGAACATGACATCCATTACTTTCGCGACGCCCCCGGTCGCGCCCACAGCCGCAGCTCAGCCGTCCGCATCGCCGAAGTCGAAAACCCCGGCAAGGGCGACGAACGCGAAAAGCCACCCGGCGAGGACGGCGGCTATCTCTGGCGCATGGAAACCTGGTGGCGGATGGAAGAACGCGACGGCGGCGTTTACGTGCAGAGCGAAGCAGCTTCGCTTACCCGCGATATTCCCACCGGCCTCGGTTGGCTGGTCGGTCCGTTCGTTACCAGCATCCCGAAGGAGACGCTCGTTTTCACCTTGGAAGCCACCCGAAAAGCGGCGCAAAACAAAAATCCCCGTAATGCACCTAGTCGATGCGGTACACGCGCTGATTTTTACCCTGGAATACGAGTGTAATACCCGGTGAATTCTCGGGCAGCTTCAGAGGTCCATATTCCGGAAATACATCCAGCACATGGGAAACGTGTAGCTCGCGAGACCGAGATAGGACTGCTTGCAGGTTGTTTGCGTTCGGGAGGGTTTGTTCTCCCCACCTTCCCAAAGGTTTCACGTAAGGCTTGTCGGAATAAAACGGAGCTACGTAAGGCCCAAGGATGAGTACTTTGCTCACGGCAGTGTCTGCATTGAGATAGTCGAAGCTTTCGAGATAAGGAATTTCCTCATGTCTGCGTTTGTCCTCAAACGCGGGAGACACTGCGGCATGTAAATCCTCAACCCTCTCGGGAACAATCATGTATAGGCCGTAGAGAACGGAAAACGCCACGACCACAGCGGCAACGGCCCGGGCATATTTGGATCCCTGTTTCGAGACGTATTGCCAGCCAAGCACAGCAAATATTGCGCCGAGCACATAAACGTGGATGGCATACCGCGAGACCTGCGCAGTGGCGAACCACGCAGTCATCTGCAGAAATGCAAACAACGCGAGCGCGATGGCGAAAGGATTTTTACGACAGGCGAAAAGCCCGAGCGGACCGAATGCCAAGGGAGCGAGGCCAATTCCCCCTGCCCCTCTAAAATCCGCCGTGTGGTACGTCAAATTAAATGGAAGAAGCAGAAAGCTTCCGATTCCTCGGCCCAATCCTCGGCCGGTTTCCAGGACATTGCGTTGTACCTCCAGCAAGACAGACTGAAGGAGCTTCGTCGCCGGAAAAAATCGCAGCAATCCCGGAGGAGGTGGATAGATCGGGCAGCCGAAGAGCAACCAATTTCTTACATAGAACGGGGCGCAAACAACGATAGCCACGACGCAGGAAATTCCCAAATTCTTTACCAACAACTGCAAGGACTGGCGCCGGCCCAGGGCGGAATTCAGAAGGCAACAGACCACGAGCAACACCCATGAGATCAGCGCCGTGTATTTCGTGCCCATCGAAATTCCGCAAAAGATTCCGAACAAAACGTAGTGGCGCAGCGTCTCCGCATCAAAAGCAACCCGCGCCGCACCCAGAAGAAATCCCGCAAAGAGCACATCAATAAATCCTCCATACGCTCCGCGGTACAACGCCGGCATCGTGGCGCACAGTGCTATCACCCACCAAGCGCCACGCGCGTCCAGTCCCAACCGCATCGACAGGCTCGCCGCTATCAGTAGCAGCGCAACAAGGCTGGCAAACGAAAATAATCCGGCGGCGCGCGTGCCGCCAAGCGACATCAGCGCCGCGAATTCCGTTTCGACCAACGCAGGAAATGTTGTGAGGACCTCGTCCGGCACGGGCCGAATTATGGTCTCGCGCAGCCAAACCTTCGGCCCATGATAGTGGTAGGCGATCGCGTCGCTGTTCATGTCGCCAATGGGTTCTGCGAAGCCTCCAATGGCGGTCACGATTAGAACGCTGCTGACGATGGCCAGCGGAAGAATCGGTGGCGTACCGATCGCAAAAACGGTACGCAATTTTCGAAGCGCCCGCGCAAACATGCCAGCGCTAATCAGCACTCCAGCTAACAAAACCAGAATGATGGCGGAACGTGAAAACCAGAATTGCCCTACACAGAACAGCGCAGTTCCGAGAATCCCGAGTCCCCCCAGCAAAGTAAGCGCGAAGCGATCAATTTCAGAAAATTTTTCAGGAAACAGAGGCCGCAGCAAGCTACCGAAGCCCAGCGCAGAAGCTACAAGAATTATGTTCGCAAATATTGCCGGCAAGAATCTCATTGGAAATGAGAATGACCGAGGCCGCTCAGCAGGTGCTTCGCAGTTTGAGATCCCAGTATCCGAATCAGAAAAAACGCGACCACCACCGCCGTGAGCCACAATTCGATCAGGCGCGTCCAGAGCGTTCCCGCCTGACCAAACCATTTCCGCCGCGCGTCCACTTTCTCTGGAAAAATTTCTTCCGGTTCAACACTCATCATCGCCACCACTTTTCGCGATGCAGAATACCTTTTTCAACCATCCTTGTCCCACCCAAAATACGCCTGCACAGCGGCCTCATTCATCCAGCGCGCGAATCGTCATTCTCATTCAGCTCCGGGATATCGTTATGCCTTGCCCTTTTTCGCCATGGCTGCATTGAGAAAATCCCAAGTGTCATTGGCATGCTGAGCCCAAGACTGCCCCGCCGCCGTGCGTGCAGCTTCTTCCCCCAACCGGATGCACAGACCCGGTTCGGAACAAATCCTGCGTAGCAGTGCAGCCAATTCGTCAGAATCTTCCGGATTCTGCAGAATAAATCCGTTTTCTCCGTCTCGCAGAATTTCACTCGCACCCGCACGCACGCTTGCGATCACCGGCAGGCCGCATGCCATCGCTTCGAGAATAGGCAGACCATAGGCGTCCTCCAGGGAAGGGCCCACGTAGGCGTCCGCGGCAGCATAGAATTTCATCACGTCCGCGGATGGTTCCAGGAATTTCACTTTCGTGGTGATACCCAGTTTTTGAACAGCCTCGTAATACTCTCGCCGATCGTCAGAACCAGCCACCAGAAGCTTGAGTGGAAACTTTTCACACTCCGCGACCGCGCTGAGCAAAGCGCCAAGTCCTTTGTTTTTCCAGTCGTTCCCGATCAGCAGCAGACAAAACTCCCCCGCTTCCACTTCCAGCGACGACCGTTCCGAATCCCTGCGCGCTTTTCGCGCGTTCGGATTGAACACGGAAGTGTCCACGCCATACCGTATGACGCGAACATCGTCGCGGCCATACAGCTCTTTGAGGCAGTCGGCGGAATGTTGCGAAATCGCCGTAAGCGCTGTCCCCTTGCGCGTGTAGATTAGCCCCTCGAGGAAACAAATCAGCCGGTAGTACATCCTGCGGTGAATGATCACCGGCCAGCGTGAAAGCGCTGCACCGCGAAGTCGCAACCGCGGACGGACTCGCCGGTAGAATTCTCCGAAAACCACGTGAACGGAAATCGCATCCGCTCCGAAAGCATTGACGCCCGGCGAATATAACAGGTCAACCTTCAACCCGCGGAAGCGCGCGTCCCAGAAGCGCTGCACGTGGTTTGCAATAAACCACCAGAGGTACCCGACAAGGTGCGGCCCGCGAACGCCAGGAACCGCGTGCCACAGAATGCGCGCTCCAGATGGGCCTTGCAAAGTGAGCCCCACTCCACCCAGGTCATCCACTCGCTGCGCGTACAGATGAATCTCTACGTTAGGTTGCAGCGTGAAGCGTTCCAGACACTCGGCCACGGCGCGCTCCGTTCCGTGCTGCCGGTCCACAAACGGCGAAACCACCGCGATTCGCAAGTCAGCGTATCCAGCGCCAGCGGCGTGTAGCCTCGGGTGACGGAGCGTTGGCCGCAAACTGCGCCGACAGCCCGATGCTGGGCAACCGGAACAATACGCCCAGCAGCAACCAAAGGTAGGCGTTCAACAGAAAATCTTCATAAGCTTGAATGCCCGCAAACGTGGCGGGGTAAAACATGATGAACGCATACCAGAAAATCACGAAGCCCAGCGGGAACCACGGTGAACCCTTAAGTTTTTTGATCACCTTCCAGGCTGCCGCTAGAATCGCCACACTCATAGCCACCCACAGAATCAGTCCCCCGATTCCCATCTCCAGGACAAGCGCTCCGAATCCGCTTTCGACACCTACTCCCACTGGCGTCACCTTGAAAATTCGTGCCACATATTGCCCGCCGAGCGACGTCGTCCCGATGCCGTACCCATAAGGCCACCGTTCGTAGTTGAAGGCGGCCATGAAATTGTCCACTGGATAAGTCCAGCCTCGGTGCGTCAATTCGCTTGCCGAGCTATTCGGCGAGAGCGTTTCTTGATAAATGGCCACTCGCGAAAGCAGTTGGTCAGGAAAAGCGATGAAAACCAATACGATCGCCAGCGCGATGCCCAGCCCTGCGCGCTGAATTCCTCGAAACGCCCGTAGCGCCTCGCCCTGCCGCCACGGTGCTCCCCAGACAAACGCCGCGCTCGTCGCGATCGCGCTGATGATCGCCCACATGAACGCGCCCCGTGATGCAGTCAGGAATGCCCCGGCCGCGGCCACCCCCACCGTGATAAACGCAAAGTTTCTTCCTCGCCTCTGGCGGAGCAATAGGTAGCCGCTGAATCCCAGCACCAGTAGCCACGCCACCATCACGAAATCCGCGTACCGTGAGGCGCTCACGAAGACCGACGTCGGCCGGTAGGCGACCGCTCCTGTTATGGGAGACACCCGATAGAGTCCGCTCAACTGACGCAGGTCGTCTGCTTGCTGCGCGGGATTCAGGAACGATGGACCTAGAACGGACTGAGCGATCCCCAGGGAAATGACCACGACCGCGAGAGCCATATTGATGGTAAAAAAACGGCGCAACTCTTCCTCGGAATTCAGCAGCGCGTAGCCTATGAAAATCATCGGAACGTAGTAAAAAAACATTTTCACGCCCATCAGGCCATACCAGACGCTCGGCGAGGCTGGATTGAAAATTTGCAGGACGCCGAACCAGATGAAGATCAACAGCGGCATCAGAAACGGGGGACGGAAGAAGGACACTTCTTTCCGCCGAAACGCCGCGAAAAACGAGATGTACACCACCAGCGCAAAAAGATCCTTGGCAAAATAGATGACCATGTTGTTGCCCAGGAATTTCCGCGCAAAATCCTCGAACAGCAGCCACGCAAGGAAAAAATACACCCCATTGCGCCAGTTATTCAGGATTGCTAGGACAATCGCCCCGCCGGCCATGCATAGCCCGGCGTAGGCCAGGCCATTCATGTCATCGTTGATCACGTACTGCGCCATTTCGTAAGCAGCGAAGGCGCCCACAACGAGTGTGCCGAAGAGAAGGAGTGGACCCCTTCGGAACTGGCCTATGGATAGTGCCGATGCAATTCTCATGGTCTGCTTTTGCCGGGTCTTCTCATTATTACTGAGTCCCCGGTCTTCCGAAAGGGGCATTGCACGCGCCCGTTTCTCTGCTCCGTGCCTGCCTGTTGTTCGCCCTTCAGCGCAAGCCCTATACTGGACTCGCTCTTGAGCCTTCTCCGTGCCGAGAATGAGCAATCAAAACAGCAGCAATCAAAATAGTATTGTTGCGCCCGTTGTGGACATCGTCATCCCCGTTTACGGCGAACGAAGCGATGCTCTCTACGCCACCCTCTCGGCCTGCGCTAATCAGACAGTTCCGGTTGGCACGATCTTCGTCGTGGACGACGGTTCCCCCTCACCTGTTTCTCTTCCAGAGGGGGCGCAGTCCTCACCCCGGATTTCTCTTCTTCGCCTCTCCCACAACCAGGGTATCTCCGCCGCTCGCAATGCCGCCATCGCCCTCTCCACCGCCGCGTTTATCGCCTGCATCAACACCGAGGTCCTTCCCGACCCCGATTGGCTGGACACCTGCCTTCAATATTTGCTCAGTCAGCCTCGCGTCGGTGTCTGTTACACGCGTACCGTGCCTCAGAAGCCCGATCCTCTTCTTACCCGCTGGCGCATGCGCTTTCAGGAGCCTGCCTACCCGGAACAATCCGGCCCCACGCCTTTCGCGCACGGGCACGCCGTCTTGTTTCGCAAGGACGCGCTCGACGCCGTCGGTGGCTATGACGTCCGCTTTCGCCGCCATCACGAGGATTCGGACATCTCTCAAAGGATGAAGACAGCCGGCTGGGAATCCCACTACGTCGCCGCAAGCCGTTGCATTTCCATTCAGCAGGACTCGCTGAAGTCATTGGCCATAAAACAATTGCGCGATAGCGGCTGGTACTCTCCGCAAGAAAGTTCGCTCTTTCGCCTCTATTTGCACCTGAGCAAGTGGACTTTCATCCGGGCCGCGCGAAACTTGCTGAAAGGCCGCTTGTACTTTCTTCCGGTGGACGTTGCCATTTGGGCCCGCGCGCTTTGGTTCGCCACCTCTCTCACCTTGCGCTCTTGACGATCTCCCCGATCGCGCCTCTCACTCTAACGTCTTCCGTAAAAAGCCCACACCTCGCAGGATGTGCGCTTCGTGCGCCCCCTCCTCCCGCGCAAAATCATGAAACGCATCGTTCCACAACGCGTCATCCGCAAACAGAAGCCCCCCAGGCCGCAAATAGGGATACGCAGTATCGAATTCCCACATCATATGCTCGTACGTGTGCAGGCTGTCGTGGATGAAAACGTCGATGCTTCCCAGTTCCTCGAACAAGCGGGGCAGAATATCGCGCGCGTCGCCCAGGTGAATCTGCCAGCCGCTCCGCAGCCATTCCGGAACCAGCCACCCCGGCTCCTTTCCCGCTGGCAGAAAGGCCGGGTCCGCCAGGCCCACCGAATGCAGACGGCCGTGGCCGTTCTTCCGCAGCGCCAGCAGCAGGTAGGACGACGACACGCCGTTTGCCACGCCTGTTTCGACCACGCAGCTTGGTTTCAGAGCTCGCACCGCCGCGTACTGATTCAGAACTTTCTTCGCGAACAGGTCGGCGCTGTCCACGGCTAGCTTCCTGAATTGTTCCTCCGCGGAGCGCAGATGTGCGGCGAACTCCGTAGTCTCGATCGGCTCGTCCAGAAACCCGCGAATCTCGCTCGCGGAAGCGCCGGTAATCGCCGAGAGGAATTTTTCGTCGGCATGGGTGACTTCCCGCATCATCGCGCCCAAGGCGTAGCGCGGATTCTTGATCGCGAACTTCGCTCGCCGCCGCACATTCTGCAAAAGCCACTTCATCGATGCCTTTCTGGACAAGAAGAAAATCTGGCGGCTGCCCGCGCACGCATGGTCTTGTCACACCGTCTAACGGGTCGCGTGCCCGTCGAAGGGATTATCATCCACTCATTCACGTTTTGCGAATCACGAACGGACTCGCAGGTTGCTGCACACCGTGAGTTCCCCCGTACAGCTTAGATCGCAAGAGTAGTCTGCCAGCGCCCGGGCAAAAACGGCCTCGCAGTCCGGCCCGTGCAGTTCGATGCACAAATTCCGGATATGCGGCAGCCAGCTTTCCGTGTTGCGCGAAAAAAGTTCCAGTTCGCTTCTTTCGATGTCGATCTTCAACAAATCGATTTCCGTCGCGCCGCTCAGTCCAATCAGCGTGGCCATGTCGTAACCGTCGACGGACTCAGACGATGTGTTCTCTTCCTTCACCGGCCTTACCTGTGCCGTCCACTCGCGCCCATCCCTCCACGCGCCCCTGTTCACCTCCAATTTTCTGCGCTCTGGCCATACCGCTCCGTGAACCACGCGGGCACGGCTGCCGTAGGGCTCAAGATTTCGCCGGCACATCGCATAATTGCCAGCGTCGGGCTCCACGGCTACCACCGAGGCATCCGGATACTTGGACAGAAGGTACGCGCTCGAATATCCGACATTCGCCCCCAGGTCGAGAATCGTCCTCGGAGACTCCACCGCAATCATCTCGTACTCTTTCTCTATAAAAATTTGCCCCAGCACTTCCCGGTCGCTGCTTCCAATCCGCAGAAACAGCGGATATTGTGCGTTCTTGATTTTGAGCTTGAGCAACGACCCCTTGCTCACACCCATGCGCGCTCGAAGATCGGAAAAACGTATCCGCAGAGCCGCGGCCCAGCCGATGCTCCTAGCATAGGTTCGTACCAATGAAATTTGGTCGAGCGGATTCTTCATCTAACTGCCCTTAACTGGTTGCTGAATCGAGGGGAAGAGCCGGTCGCGCAAACGCAAAGCTGGATATTCGATAAGCCGCGAGAGAAGAATTCCGACAATCAGACTGCTCAGGGCATAGGACCAGAAAACAGCGAAGTCTGGAATGCCCGGCCATATGCGCATTTCAAGATCCCGCACGTGCTGACTGACCATGGGATGCCAGAGGTAGATAGAGTAAGAATACATACCGATATAAGCGAGAGCACTGCCCAGCCACGACTTGCGGCGCAACTTGCCTTCCGTATCCGCTTCGGACCCGCCACAAACGACTAACAAAAGTATCCCGCCAAAGCCGAGATATAAAGCTGTAAGTCCGAAGCTAAGCATAAACGGTGAATCCACGCTAAATACAAAGCAACTGGATATCAGCAAGGTGGAACAGGCGGCAAGAAATAGGCTCGGCCACCGCCCCGCTCTGAAACTCCTCAATCTCTCCGCATGAAAATGATAGAGGTATCCAAGAAACACACCGAAAAAGAGGCTATCGATGCGGAGATGTGTAGGGAATTGAATGTACTGCCACCAGTCACCCACCCTCGGCGACGTGTAAGCTAAGTAAGCCCTTCCGAGAAGACAGAGAGCGCCAAGGCCTGCGCACACCAGAGGAACCATCCGGAATGGATCACGTCCATTTTTCTTCTGGAAGTACAGCATAGTGAGTAGCAGAGCGGGCAACAGAATGTAAAAGTGTTCTTCCACCGCTAAGGACCAGGTGTGCGCCCAGACGCGATTGGGCTGGTAGCTCTGATAGAACAACACTTCCGGCAACATTGCTCTCCAGCGGATTTGATGGTGGCTGACAATCGACCAAAGAGGCGTGATAAAGATCATCGCGTAAAACGCCGGGTAGATCTTGAATCCTCGTCGGATGAAAAAACGCTTCCAATTGATTCCGCCCGTCTTTTTGTATTCGGAGTACAAAAGCCCGGAGATTAAGAACCCGCTTAAAACAAAGAAAAGGTCCACCCCGATCCAACCCACATTGTTCCAGACCCTGGGTCCTCCACCATGACGGCCGAGAACGAGCAACACCGCCACGGCGCGTAAGATATCCAGTCCGCGATTTCGCAAGCCTCTTCTCCGGAGAAAATCCAAATTCGTTCGGAACATTCTGACACATAGTGGTCAGTACCCCGCCAACTCCCTCTAAACCCTAACTGCGGCAATGGCTCCCTCCTGATTCCACGAAGTTCGATGAAAGAGTTCGGTGCCAACTGCGTGCGGACAACAATAAAACGAAAATTTCATTCTAGTTAGCCGTGCGTGGTATCGTTCCTCCCCATGCACGCGAATAGCCGACTCCTGTTTGAGAAGTATGCCAGGGGATACTTTGTGCCGGGTTCACACGTTCTCGAAATTGGGCCAGATGGATCGCCTTCCACTTACGAGCGGATAGTGAGAGACAGTTCGATGACGTGGCATACTCTCGACCTAAGGGCAGATTCAACGCTGACCTATCGCGCCCTTTCCGAATACAACTTTCCGATCGACTCCGATCGGTACGACATCGTGCTTTCTGGTCAGGTGATCGAGCACGTGCGCCAAATTTGGGTATGGATCCGAGAGTTAGCGAGGGTTTGCAAAGTGGGCGGCAAGGTGGTGACAATTAATCCTGTAAGTTGGCCGTACCACGAGGCGCCGGTCGACTGTTGGCGTGCATTTCCTGAGGGCATGCGCGCCCTTTACGAGCACGCGAATCTTAAAGTCCTCCTCTCCCTTTGGGAATCGCTCGAAGCAACGAAGTACGCTCGACATATTCCAGGCCGGTCTGCGGAGTGGCAGGGTCGGCGCGAGCGCTGGGCCTACCGCATCCTCGGCCCACTCGGTGTACCCGTTGAATGTGCCTACGACACGATCACGATTGGCGAAAAGACATAACTACATATTTGGTTGATCCTGGTTAGGAGTTAGTTGCCCGTTCCTGGCCTTGGCGGCCTCTTAGGAACGCACGTGCCACGCCTCATCCTCGGCATGGACAGCGCAGAGCCCCCGTCCGTAGGGGCCACAGGTTCAATTCCCAAAATGGTACTTGACAGCCGAGTACTTTCATGGTATCATCCCACATGTTGTCCTCGAAAATTCCCTCCCTTCCCGCGTACTCAATCCCTCCTCTTTCCTCACTCCAAAGCCACTCATACTTGAAGATAGTTTCATGCGCGCGAACGCGTGTGTTGGAGGAAATCATGAATCGCAGGCTCCTGCCCATTGCTGCCCCGGCCGTTATTGGAGTGCTCTTCGGCGCGTATTCGTCGGCGCAGAATCCCTCGCCCAGTGGCGCACCCGTCACGCCGGTTAGTTCCGTCACGAAAGTGGACCCTAGCGCGACGCCGCTGCCCACTGTGAAGGATTTGCTGCAGAAGTTTGAGACGGTCAGCGGCGGCCATGCCG
>Ga0207145_1067_pt1 | contig 14933 bp, 9 predicted proteins | sample Alteio_BWMinHeat_35_FD_153578 | JGI IMG/M metagenome (GOLD analysis project Ga0207145, IMG submission 153578) | Enriched cells from forest soil in Barre Woods Harvard Forest LTER site, Petersham, Massachusetts, United States -... | ecosystem: Environmental > Terrestrial > Soil > Temperate forest >...
CCGAAATTATCAAACACGACGCTCTCGGCTACGAGCAGGAAAGCAAAGACAAGCCATTCCGAATGAGCCTCACCAACTTTGACACCGTCGGAGCCACCAGCCTCCATACCACGGTCGAGGATCTTCAGCTATGGGATGAAAATTTCTATCATCCCCGCGTCGGAGGTCAGCCATTTCTCCAGCAGATGCTCGAGCGCGGCAAGCTCAATAACGGCGAGCAGCTCGACTATGCGTTTGGGCTGGTCCTTGAGAAATACAAAGGACTGCCAACGGTCGACCACGGAGGCGCTGATGCAGGATACCGATCCGATCTGATGCGTTTTCCAGACCAGCATTTTTCCGCGTCCGTCCTTTGCAACTTCGCGGAAACGAATCCTACTAGCTTGGTGCAACAGGTTGCCGACGTCCTTCTTGCCAAAGAATTGAAGGCTCCTGAAAAAACCGCCACCAAAGATCCAGCCAAGAGCAGCCTGTCGCTCACCCCTGAACAGATGACGCCGCTCGTGGGAATCTATTGGAACCGCGAAAATGATGGTTTTGAACGAGTCCAGCTGAAAGATGGCAAACTGCACATCGACCTGGGTGGAGAAGTTCACCCACTTAAACCGTTTGCGGATTCACATTTCCACGTCGGCGACGTTCCCTGGGGCGATCTCGTGGACATCCATTTCATCCCGGCCACCGCAGAAAAGCCCCGGCGATTTGAGCAAGGCTTTGGCGAGGGAAAGCCGGACAGCTTTGAAGCCGCGACTGCGTATGTGCCGGCCGGGGCTGAACTTCCTGATTACGTGGGCGCTTATATCAGCGAAGAGATTGACCCTGTTTACCGCATAGTTCTCCAAGACGGAAATCTTACGCTTACGCGGCTCAAGAACAAGCCTGAAGCCCTTCACCCAGCCGTGCGCGATGTTTTTACGGGAGAGATCGGCACAGTGCGCTTTGTGCGCGATGCCAACCAGCGCATCTCCGGCTTTATTCTGAACGCCGGCCGCATCCAGAATTTCCGGTTTTCGAAAAAAGCCAACTGAGTTTCTCGTTGAACTAGACTGTTGTGAATATGGAACCGTTCTCCGCAACGTATCCGTATGCCATTCGCGGTGTGTTGAACGCGAACCCAGGATTTCCTTCGCAGTCCAGGAGAATCAGTCCACCGGTAGCGTGTGTGCGTTTCGCCAGCAAATGAACGGCTTCGCGCGCGGCGTGCATCGCCGTATCCGCATCGCATGAGTGCGGTAGTCCGCCAGAAGTGTCTCGCGAAGAATCCGAAACACAGAAAGTTCCGTTCCCGGCTCGCAGAAGATCCGTCGCGGTTTTAGCCATGACGATCTTCATGATCGCTTCGCCGTAACCCGTGCAAGACGCCCCGCCTGCCGTTGCATCCGCGTAGCACCCACACCCGATCAGCGGCGAATCGCCAACACGCCCGGGAAGCTTGCAGCAAGTCCCGCCGGTAGAGGTCGCCGCAAACAATTTGCCATGTGCATCCAGAGCAACGGCTCCAACGGTCCCTTGCTCGTGCCCCCGATGATGAACCGAGGCGTGCCTGTCCTGGCTGCAAACCAGCCAGGCCTCACGTTCCGCATCGCTCACAAGCTCCGCCGGATCGCACAGCGCGACTCCATTATCCTTCGCGAACCGCTCCGCTCCTTCCGCCACCAGCATCATGTGCGGGCAATGCTCCAGCACGGCGCGCGCCAGCCGAATCGGATTCCGCACTCGCTGCAGCGCAGCAACCGCCCCAGCGCGCAGCGTGGCCCCATTCATCACAATCGCATCGCATTCCACTCGGCCATCGAGGTTCAGATGCGACCCGAATCCCGCGTCAAACACGGGCTCATCCTCGAGCACCACGATTGCAGCCTCCACTGCGTCCAGGGCAGCTCCACCTCGCGACAGAACGGACCAGCCTGCCTCAAGCGCTCTGCGGCATCCGGAATTGCAAGCCTCAATAGCTTCGTCGGGAATATCCCAAGCACCGCCATGCACAATCAAGGAAGGTTTCATCGCGGCGAGAATGGCAAAGCGAGCGTAGTTTGTACAGAATCGGGAACGGGAACTGTGCTCATGGGTTAGATGAAAAAATCGAGAACGAATAATACAGCGCCAAGAAAAAGGAGAATAAAAGCGGGGTTAACGCGCCGCCTGGGGAACCGTCTGAGCGAGCTGTAGAATTGAGAAGGAACAGCCTTGAGCCGCGATTCTTCCCGCAAGCCGTAAAAGGGCCCGATCACCGTGTAACGCGAAAGGCTGCGCCGAAACGCCCCAAATTCGTCGTGCACCCACACCCAAACATCGTCACGATTCTGCCAAACCAGCGCCGCGCCTATCGTAAACGCGACATAGCCAAGAAAAGTTAACAGTCCAAGCCCCGAGCCAGCTCCCCAATACATGGTCCCTCTCACAATCACTTCTCAGTTCTTAAGACGCAGGGAAAAATCGAATGGTTACTCGTCCTCGTGAATCGTAGTCAGCCTCACAATTTCAAACTCTTTTTGCCCAGCCGGAGTTGCCACTTGCACTTCGTCCCCCACCTTACGATTCAGCAAGGCTTTGCCGATAGGCGAAGTCGTCGAAATCATCCCCTTTTCCGCGTCGGCTTCTTCCGTGGTGACCAGTTTGTATTCGATTTTCACTTCCTTGTGAATATCGAGCACCACAATGCGTGATCCGTACCCGGATCTGTCCTTCGGAATATTGCTCAAGTTCAGCATCCCAAGGTCGCCCATTCTCTTTTTGAGCTGTCCAATCCTCGCGTTTACATATCCCTGCCGTTCTTTGGCGTACTTATACTCCGCATTCTCAGAAAGGTCTCCGTGCGCCCGGGCCTTGGCGATTTCCTTCGGGAGGTCGATGTTCAGCTCGTGTTCGAGCTGGTCGATCTCCCCTTGCAAACGCTGTTTGATTTTCGCGAGAGGGTCAGACATGGTCGTCAGTCACCAAAAGTCGCTGCCAAAAAAATGTTCGCGGAGTCCGGTCGAAGCAGGATGGCTCGCCGGACCCCGCGCGAACAAACATTATAGATGCGCGGCATTTGCCGCCACAAGGGGCAGGCCCAGAAAGTTAGCCGCCCGCCAGCCTTCCGGCGTTTCACTGAGTTTCTTCCTATCCGGATTCAGCGCACTTTCACATCAATATCCTGCGACTGCGTATGCCCGGCTGCATCTTCGATGGTTAAGGTGTAAGTCGTTGATTTAGGTGGAGATACGTTTACGCAATGAGCCACAGACGGCCAAACCGGCTGAGTCTGCGGCTCCAGCCTCACCTTCTTGGCATTCGACACGCCGTAACAAAGCTGAGTCGATTCGCCTCGCCGGACAGTCGGTGGGCTCGCGTAAAAACTAAGGATCGCAAAATCCTTGCCCCCCAACTGTTCCACAGCTATCTTGTCTTCTGCCTGCTGCTTTTCCAATCGCTCCCGTTCCGCCTGCCGCTCCCGGTTCCGCGCATCCTGCCAGCGCGAGATCATCACATAGACTACGGTTAGCAGCGCCACTGCCAGAATCGACGAAGAGTACAGCAACGGACTCTTCAGGAGAGACTTCCGCATAGCTGCCTACTCAGACGGCATCTCCATGCTCAGGGTTTCGCCCCCGCAGCCAGCGGCGGATTTTTCACGTACGTATTCAGCCAGTTGTTCATCTCCCAGAACATGTGCAGCACGGATTCCTGCCCCTGGTATCCGTGCGACTCCAGCGGCAGCAGGACAAACCGCACCGTCGCTCCGTGCCCTTTCAACGCGCTAAAGAGCCGCTCGCTTTGAATTGGGAAAGTTCCGGAGTTATTGTCCGCCTCTCCATGAATCAACAAAATCGGAGTCTTGATTTTGTCGGCAAACGAAAACGGCGACATCTTGTAATAAATCTCCGGCGCCTGCCAGTACGTCCGCTCTTCATTCTGGAAACCGAAGGGAGTCAGCGTGCGGTTGTATGCGCCGCTCCGCGCGATCCCAGCTTTGAACAAGTCACTGTGCGCCAGCAAATTAGCCGTCATGAAGGCTCCGTAGGAATGTCCCATGACCGCCACTCGATTGCGATCCACAACTCCAAGCCGCACTCCCTCATCAATCGCAGCTTTCGCGCTGGCTACCAGTTGTTCCACATAGGTATCGTTTGGCTCTGCTTTCTCTTCACCGATAATTGGAATGCTCGCGCTTTCCAGCACCGCATATCCCTGTGTAGCGAACGGCACCGGCGAGCCCCAATACAAAAACGCAAACTCATAGGGCGATCCCGTGACCTGCCCCGCCGCCACTTTTGTTTTATACTCCGTCGGATAGGCTTCCATCAGTGTTGGCAGAGGACCATCCGACGGTTTGTACCCGGGCGGCAAATAGAGATTTGCGCTTAAATCGACGCCATCCGCGCGTTTGTAATGCAGGACTTGTTTCTTCGGGAGCGGCCCGCTTCCGTATGGATTCGGGAAAAAGGTCACTTGATCGGCCGCTGCGCCTCCAATCTTCTGGATGTGGTAATTCGGACTCTGTTCCTGCGATTCCCGCCGAACCATGATAGTCCCCGCCGCGGGATCCAAAACCGCCGTGGGAACTTCATAGTGCGGCGCGGACGATTGCCAAAGCTGCTTCGCTTCTCCATTTGCAGCGTTCATCACCGATAGAAATGGTTTGTCCCCTTCGGGAGAAGCTCCCAGGCTTCTGAAGTAAATCCCCTTTCCGTCGGAAGTTGTCTGGATGACAGGTTTACCTGCCGCATTGCTCTCTTCCACCGGCGTTCCCGGATCGTGGTAGCGGTCCTCCGACGACCCTTCATACAATTTTACCGGAACACCCGCGCCGGAAGGCGCCACGGCAAGAATCACCCGCTTGCGGTCCTTCCATCTGCGCTCTTCGACGAGAGCCAAGCGGCCATCACCCCAAGCAACACTTCGATAACGAACGGAAAGCTCGGCGAGTTTGCGGGGCGCACTATCAAACGGCGCATCCAGCAGGAACAAAGTGTCCCGCACTGCCGCTTCTTTCCGCGGATCGCCGCCGTCGCCCGCTTCCACCCAAAAAACCGTGGCTGGCGCGTCGCTTCGCCATTCGTGATCCCGCGGCCCCGCGGGAACGGCATCGTGAATATTCGGAACGTTATCTTCGAGTGGTTTGTCTACCAGTTGCTTAGCCACTCCCGTCTTCAAATTTACAGCCGTCACCCGCTCCGGAAACGCATTAAACGGCAGCAAATAGGTATAAGGATGGTGCCGCTCGAACAGAAGCACCCACTTGCCGTCCGGCGAAGGCGTTGCCTCCGCAAACACTCCGGCTTTCCCCATCAGAACAGAACCGCCATCGAGCCGCACGATCGCCATTTGCGACTTCGCGTAATAATCAAAAAACTGTTCGTCCTCCGGGTTCTTCAACAAATCTTCAAACGTCGCCCCGGGTGTAACTCGCCCCAGATTTTCCTGCACCACAGGTCCCGTCGGCACTTCGCTCCGTACCGGAGCCGCCCCTCGATCTGCTGGAACCGTTCTGCATACCAGGCCCTGACTATCGCTCAGCCATTCGCACGGCGAACCAAAAATTCCGTTCAACGCAATCCCAGGCAAACGCCGTGCCTGCGCCGTCGCCGCATCCACAATCCAGAGACTGAGTCCTGCGTCTTCCTTCGCGTCGCTGATATTTACAAACGAGATCTTCCGTCCGTCGGGAGACCAATCCGCAAATCGGATCTTCGCGTGCTCCGGCAAACCGGAAGTGGCGACTGCTTTCCCGCTCGGCAGCGCCTGCACTTCCAGGGAAGTGCTATAACGTCCTCGGCTGGGACCATCCGTCCTAGGATTGAATCGCAACCCCGCCAAACGCAACTCCGGCTGCGCCAGATCCGCGACCGTCGGCAGCCCCGCGAAATGTTCAATCAACATCCATCGCTTCCCGGCCGCGCCTCCAGCAGGCGACAGTTCGACGCCCGGCGTCGGCAGCGCCTCCACAATGTCCACGATAGCTTGCGGCGGCCGCTGATACTGGAGATCCGTTTGCGCTCGCGCCATGGGATTCCAGATCCCAAGTGCGCCAGCGGCCATGCCAAGCCCCAGGGACAAAATGCGGCGGCAATTCTTCAAGTGAATGATCATGCGTCTCACCTTCCTCAGAAAATGGATTCCGAATCCTTGATCACTGCGCATCAGGCGGTTTTGCGCTAGCGTTGCCGTTCAAATAGCGGTCAAACCAATAGAGCTGCCAGTTGAGGCTTTCCACCAAATGCTTTGGCTCTCCGGTTCGTGTCAGATTGTGGTTCTCTCTGGGGAAAAACACAATCTCCGAAGGCACGCCGTAATGCTGCAGCGCGCGAAACCATTGCTCGCCCTGCTCGATGGGAACGCGGAAGTCGTTATCCGAATGAAGTATGAGCGTTGGCGTGCGGACATTGCGCACATACTTTAGAGGCGAAGCGTCCCAGTATTGCTCGAAGTCATCAAAGACGATTCCCTTGAAGTATTCCTCGTGGCCGTAAGAACCGTCACGAGTTCCCTCGTCGCTGACAAAATTCGAAATCGAACGTAGAGTCACCGCCGCCTTGAATCGGTTCGTGTGCGAAACAATCCAGTTGGTCATGTAGCCGCCGTAGCTTCCGCCAGTCACGCCCAAGTCATTCGTATCGACCCATGGATATTGCTTCAGCGCCGCGTCCACCCCGGCCATGATGTCCTGATAATCCATTCCACCCCAATTGTTGATTTCCCCGCGCTCGAATTTTTCACCGTAGCCCGTCGATCCACGCGGGTTGCAAAAGAAAACCGCCCAGCCTTTTGCCGCATACACTTGAAACTCGTGATACCAATCCACGCCAAACATTCCCTCTGGTCCGCCATGAATCACCAGCACCATCGGATACTTCTTGCCTGCCTGCCAACCAAGCGGCTTGACGAAAAATCCTTCGACGGGCCATCCATCCGTGCTCTTGTAGGCAAGGCGTTCAACCGGCTGAAGTTCCAGTTGCGCCCACAAATCGCTGTTAACGCGCGTCAACTGGCGCTCGCCCGAGCCATCCAAATTAGAAATGTAGAGATCATCGAGATGCTGGAAATCATTCGCCAGGTAAGCCATCTTGCCGGTGCTTTCACTTACGTCAAACGCATGAATCCCTCGCGGGCCTGAAGTCACCGCAGAAAAGCTGTGCGAGCCAAGATCGGCGCGAAATACATGGGTCTCGCCCTTCATGCCAACCGCAAAGAAAGCAGAACCGGGCGCCGGCCAGTGCAATTCTCCCGGGATGGTGTCGAGGTCTTTTACCGCAAGCTGAGAAGCAGCGCCGCCAGCGGAATCCGTTAAATACAGCTTGGGAAATTGGTGAATGGCCGTCTGCCCCGTGAAAAGAATCTGCTTGCCGTCCGGCGACCATCGCGGATTTTCGTCCTCAAACGCGTGATCGGAAATTTTGGTCAGCGAGCCGCCCGCAGCTGGAATTACCCACACATCGGTGTTGTGGCTGTTGTCGTAAGCTTTTCCGGTGCGATCCGAAACAAAAGCTATGCGCGTTCCATCAGGAGACCATTGTGGATCCGTGTCGTTCCAATCCTGCCCTTCCGTGATTTGCTTTGCTTCTCCTCCAGGCACGCTAACGACCCACAAGTGGCGCCGCTTATCGTCGAACCACCCGCTGTCATTGAATTTGTATTGGATGTGCGTGTAATGCCGTACATCGCTCTTGCGATCGGCAGCCGCTACGCCATCCATCGGCCCCGAAGTGCTGACAAGAACAAGGCGCGATCCTTCCGGCGACCATTGGTAACTTTGCACGCTGTTCTTCAGTTTCGTGAGCGCAATCGCTTCGCCCCCGCCCGCGATGGAAAGCAAATAAATTTGCGACTTTGGCGACTCCCCAGCCGGAAGATCCGAAGCTCGCGCCGAAAGAAATGCCAGCGTCTTTCCATCCGGACTCCAGCGCGGCGAGTTTGAGCTGAATCCCTCGGCGCTCAATCGCCGCGGTGCCGCTGATCCGTCCGCCGGCACAACCCAGATCGAAGATTCGCGACGGTTTTTCTTCTGGTCGATCGTCGTCAGAACGTACGCGACCAATTTGCCATCGGGCGACAGGTGCGGATCGCCAACAAATTTGAATGCGAGGTAGTCCTCGGCCGTGACGCCGCGCCTGGATTGTGCGTACAACGTGGACGGTCCAAGGCTGATAAAGCAAGGGCAGCAAATCAAAACGAACAGTGCGCGCAGTTTTCTCATTGTGCCGCAGACTCTAGCACAGGAGCGAATGAGCATAAACGGCTCCATTCAGGAATCGCTACTGCGGCAAAGGGGGCGGAGCCGTGGACATCTTTCGCGCCACGTCCTCTTCGGCCTTTTCGTGGAGCTCGCGCACCTTCGTGAACTCCTTTTGCGCGGCGGCTTTGTTGCCGGTGGCCTGATAAACACGTCCAAGCCGGTAATGTGCGTCGGGCTGCTCGGGGTCCAGTTCCATGGCGCGTTTTAGCGCGGAAATGGCGGCCGGATATTGCCGCTGCTCGGTCAGAATGACACCGAGGTCCAAATATGCGATGCGAATGTCGTTGTGCGATTGCAATGCTTTCTTCAACAAAGGGACCGCCGCTTCCGTGTCGTCCCTCTGCAGCGCGATATCCCCAAGATAAGCCAGGGCTTGGGGATGATCGGCATCCAGCGATAGCTCGCTCTTGAATTCGGGCTCAGCCTCGTCATATTGCTTCAGCTTCCAATGCAAATAACCCAAGCCAAAGTGCACGTTGGGCTCCCGTGGCGCAGCTCTGACCGCCTGCTCGAATTCGGAGATCGCTTCCGGAGTCCTGCCCAAGCCGTCCAGAGCGTCTCCCATCAGGACGTGTGCCGCTGCTGAGCCGGGATCGCGCAACTGGATCTGGCGAAACTCCTCGAGTGCGCAGTCGTAGTTTTTGGCCCACAAACAACTCTGCGCCAGCACCTGCCGCAATTGGAGGTTGTCTGGTTCCGCTTTCGCCGCCAATTCCAGGTGCTTGGACGCCTCGGCGAAGCGGCCAGCGCCGTAGTAACTCATCCCGAGCAGACCGCGAGACTGCAGGCTGTCCGGCTGTGCGGCCAAAGCGGCGCTGAAGGGCGCAATCGCCGCCTGAAAGTGCCCTTGCTTGAATTCCGCAAGTCCTAGATTCAATTGGATTCCCGGAAGGCTGGAGTCCAGAGCGAGCGCCTTCCTGTAAGTGGCGGCGGCTTCGGCGTACTTCTGCAGTTTCGAGTAGTCCACACCGAGGCTGGCGAGGGCCGCAGCATCGCGAGGGTTGTGCTGGACAACGGCTTGCCAGATTTTCACGGCTTGGTCGAGTTTCCCCTGTTGTTCCAGGGAGATGGCCTCAGCGGGGGTAGGGACTGAGGACTGTGCAAGGGTGAGGAGCGGAAGGAAGAGCGCAAGAGCAACGAATGTATTTAACCACATGGTTAAATAAGGCCGACGACGTTCTCGACCACCCGGTAACCCGCGATTCGGCGAAAAGTGGACTCCTGGAGGAGATAGGTTCAATGGGCTCAATGAGTTCAAGGCCTAATGATATCCCATAGGTTCCCAGCCGCCACTGCCAATAGAAGCGCCAGCCATTAGCCATCACCTCTCAAAAGAAAAGCCCCGCTCGCAGTGCGTGCGAGCGGGGCGGTTGCTGCTTCCGGGGTGATTAGAAGTAAATCTTGCCGCCGAGCTGCAAGATGCGCGGATCGTAGGCAGAGGTGAATTGGCCGAACTTGCTGTCTCCAAGGCCGGTGTCAACATTTTGGAACTGGGTATGGTTCCAAGTGTTGAAGGTCTCGAGACGCAGCTCGAGGCGGCTGCCGCGAGCTTCGCTAAGGTTGAAGCTCTTGAAGAGCGACAAGTTCCAGTTGTCGCGGCCGGGGCCGGTCAGGGCGTTGTGGGCGAGTGTACCCCAAGCTCCAAGCGCCGGATTGACGAATGAGGCCGCGTTGAAGTACTGGATTTGCTGACCACAAGCGGGGGTGCAAGTAACGGGAGTGTGCTGGTAGCCGATTGCGCCAACCTGATCGGGCCGATTGTTGCCACCGACGAAGTTGCCGCCCTGGTTGTTGGTCAAATTGAGGTTAATGGGCAGTCCCGACTCCATAGTGACGATGCCCGAGATTTCCCATCCGCCAACCACACTGCGAAGCAGTTTGTTGTCGGAGTGGCGGAGGAACGGGATGTCGTAGATAAAGTCGACGACACCCACATGGGTACGGTTGTAGCCGCTGAGGCCCTGATCGTAGGCCCAACCAGCGTATGGGTTCGACACGCCTTGGAGGTCGGAGCCGCCGTTGCCCCCCGTGCTCGGATCAACCGCACGGGATAGGGTGTAGAAAGCTCGCAGATTCAGGTCCTTGTTAAGCTGCGAATTGAGGTCCACCTGAAGTCCGTTGTAGTGAGTATTGGCCTCGTTCTGGGCAAGGTTGATATTGGTGTAGCCGAGAAAAGGCAAGCCCGACGTCTGGTAAGGGGCGTTGGCAGCAAGAAGGGCTCCGAGATTGGCTTCCGGCGGCAGGTTAGTCTGCCGGTAGTCGTTCTGGTGGCGGCCCTGGTTGCCTACGTAGTTGACGGAGAGCACGGTTTTTGTGCTGAGGGCATGCTGCACACCGACGCTGTACTGATAGCTAGTGGGCAGTTTGTAGTTATCAATCGCCAAGCCAGTAATGCTGGCGGCATTGATCGGACGCACTGCAGCAGCGCCGCTAGAAAGCAAAAGGTTGGGATTGGCCATCTCAACGCCATTCAGGTTCACCTGAAGGCTGAAGGGAATGTTGGAACCGGCGTTGTACATGTCGTTGCCCTGAATGCGCTCGTACATGATGCCGAAGCCGCCGCGGACAACGGTCTTGCCTGTACCGGTCAGGTCATACGCAAAGCCAAGCCGGGGACCGAAGGCGGCCCAATGGTTGTTGACGAGGCCCTTAGGAACGCCGTTCTGGCCGGGGATGCCGATCCCGTTCAGGTACAGGGGAACGCCAGCGAGAATGGGGTTCGGGCTGGTGCCGAGGCCGGGGCTGGCAGCCGAGCAGCCTGGATCCGCTGGACCGCTGCAGATCGTGTGGTTGTTATCGAAAGTGGCTGCGTTAGCAGCGTTGTAGAGGTTGGGATAGAAGTTTCCCATGCGGTTGTTGGCTTCGTAGGTGTGCGGAACGCCATCCCAGCGCAAGCCGAGGTTGAGAGTGAGGCGATGATTGACGCGCCAGTTGTCTTGCACCCAGAGGGCCCAGGAAACATTGTTCCAAAGGCCGTGGTCCTGAACAGCCAATTCCTGGTAGGAGTTTGGCGTTCCGAGCAGAAGGTCCGCCAAGCTGCTTCCGCAGTTCTCGGTGGGGTTAGTTCCGAAGCATGCGGGATTGACAGCGGCGGTGGTGCCAGTGTACTGCCCGTTATAGTTGAAGCCGCCTTGGGTCTGGCCAAACAGATCCTGAATCTTCTTGTAGAGAGCCCAACTGCCGCCGATCTTGAATTGGTGAGCACCTTTGGTCCAGGACACGTCATCGCGGATCTGGTAGTCATCCGCTTTGTTGTGCCACGGCCAACTGGAGATCTCGAAGTTTGCGATTCCACTGACATCAAGGTTGGGGATGCGGGTCAGGTTGTTGGGTCCGGTGAACAAGCGAGAGTTGGTGAAGTTGCATGGCGCCGTCGCGAAACCCGCATTGCCTGAGCAACTGGGGACGGCCAAGCTGCCGAGACCAGTGGCGGCGTAAGGAACGATGTTGATGCGGTTGCCGTTGTAGTTGAAGGCCACTTCGTTCACGAGAGTAGGGCTGATGGTGTAAGTGGTGTGAATGACGCCGCTGAAAGAGGGGTTACCAAACGTATCGCCAACGGTTGGGACGTTATCGCCGCTCCACTGGCTGATGCTGTAGTTCTGCGTGATCTGCTCGGCGACGAAGTGGCCGAAGACCGAGAACTTGCTGGTGAAGTTGTGGTCGATGCGGACGATTTCTTCCTTGAGATTGGTCGGAGCGTTGGCACCACCGAGGAACGTCCCGACGCCGTTCGCTATGCCGGTGGTCGGCGCAGGGAAGACGCCTGCCTTGAGGAAGGCTTGGGAATTCGGGTTCAACATACAGGCCGGAATTTTGTTGCCGGGGAACGGCGAACCTTGCACAACTCCCGCACCGGCCGCGTTCTGGCCCGGGCAATTGGCGAATAGAACTGCGGGGCTCACCTGGGATGTGGTCGGCACATAAAGGATTGTCGGCTTAGCCCCGGTTAGCAAAGAAGAGAAGTCGCCGTCGAAAGTGGCCGGATCGGGAACGGTCTGGTTAGTCGCGCCGCCGAAAACGTACCTGCGCCATTCCATGTTGTAGAAGAAAAATGTTTTCTTCTTGTCGGGATTATAGAGATGGCCGAGTGTGACGGGGCCGCCGACGTTGAAGCCCCAAGTGTTGTAGCGTAGTTCCGGAATCTTGTTCGTGGAGCCGTTGGGGTTCTCCCGCGGGAAGAAGAAGTTGCGAGCGTCGAAAGCATCGTTGCGGTCAAACTCCCAAGCGGATGCATGAATCTGGCTCGTGCCGGACTTGAGCACCATCGTCATCGTGGCAGCAGAAGAGAGTCCGTAATCGGCGCTGTAATTGGAGGTCAGGGCACGGAATTCAGCGATGGCGTCGGAGGAAGGCGCGATGCTCATGCCGCCCGCACCGCCGCGGTCATCATCTTCACCGCCGTCCAGCAACCAGATGTTGTGGTTTTCCCGCTGGCCGTTGAACTCCACGCCGAAGTCACCACCGACGGGCGTATTGACGAAACCCGTGATGTTGCTAGAAGCGCCGGGCGTCAACGTCGCGAGCCATTGAACACCGCGCCCGTTCACGGCGAGTTGCTCCATTTGCTGGTCGGTGATGAGGTTGCTCTGCTCACCCGAGTCGGCTTGAACGTGCACGGCATTGGCTTCGACAGTGACGGTTTCTTGCGCTGCGCCCATCTGCATCTGGAAATCGACGCGGATGCGGTCGCCGATGGTGAGGACGATATCTTTTTGTTCGGCGACCTTGAAGCCCTTGGCCTCGGCTTTGACTCTGTAGTGGCCAATCTGCAAATCGACTGCGACATACTGGCCGGCGTCATTGGTGGGAATCACGACGCTCTTGCCGGTATCCACATTGGTTACTGTGACGCTGACATTCGGGACGACGGCACCCGAAGGATCGGTAACCGTGCCAACGATCGTGGTTTGTTGAGCGAACGTTGAAGCGGAAAAACCAATCAGGGCAACCAGAAGAACAAATAGAAAACGGAGTTTACGCACAAAAACGATATTCTTCACACAGGACAACCGTTGATTCATTGTGATGCCTCCACACCCCACGGCGATTGGAAACGCCGTTAACGTGCACGGAGCTTTTCATTGGAGACCTGTCATTGTCAAGCACTTTTTTTGATTTAGAGTAGCTGCAAGCCAGATGCTCAGCGCTGTAACAAAGCGGCAGGGGAGCGCCGGCTAACGAAGTCTGGGACTCGCCGCCCGTACCCCTAGTGGCCATTTGGGGCTGAGTAGCTGCAGCTATTTAAGGATACGCCCGCACTGAGGTTCATCAATGACTTCGGGTTTGAAAATACCAATGGCGATGAATAGCATTCGAGTTCGAGGAGTTTACTGCCGCGGAATTTTTGAAGACTGCCAGTCATTCATTCGAAAAAACAAGATCGTAAAAACCAAGGTTGGAAATTGGAGCAGAAACTCGTCGGGGGGCCGCTCACTCCGGCGGATGCCGAGCACGCGACGTAGGTTAGAAGGAAGGCGGTTGGTGTGAATCGTTCGGGGCGCTCTGCACAGCTTTCTGAAGCTGTTCGCGCATCTTGCGGACACGGTCAGCCATGGCGCCGTCAGGAGTCAACTTGAGATAGCCGTCTGCATCGCGTAAAGCTCCCGGGAAGTCGTCAGTATGGATGTGGAGATTGTAAAGCAGCAGGTAGATCTGGGGGTTGTCCGGTTTCAAATCGCGAGCGGCCGACGCGCAGGTCACAGCCTCTTTAAAGCGTTGCTGGCCGCTCAATGCAGAGGCTAATTCGAACTGACCCCGCCAGGACGAAGCATCCAGAACAACCACCTTGCGAAGCAGAGGCTCGGCATCCGAGAAGCGTTTTTGACCGTTGAGTATGGAAGCGAGGTCAATCATCGCCTGCGGATATTTCTCGGCACTCAGATCAATCGACTTTCGCAGTGCTGCTTCAGCTGCCGCCGCATCTCCGATTTTGTTTTGTGCAAGTCCCATGGCTGCGTACGCTTCATAATAGGAGGGATATTGCTCGATCGCGTGGGTAAAGTGAGCGACGGCGCCTCGGTAGTCGGACTTCTCGACAATAAGTTGAACACCTTTTTCGAACGATTCTCGAGCCTTGGGCGGAATACTTAGCTCGTGCTCCGAAACAGGACTCGCCGACTTCGACCCGGAGTCGTGCCCGACCATTCTCATCATAATGTCTTTGTAGATGTGTCCCGATCCGTCTGGCCGGACGAACTCGCGCAAAGGTGCGTAACCCTCATGCTGGACCGATACATAGCAATCACCGGGGATATCATAAAATTCGTACGTGCCATTCCGGTCTGAGTAAACGAATCCAATGGGTGTGCCCATCGCATTTTGCAATTCGACGCGAGCTTCAGGGATGACTTGGCCTGTGCCCTCTTCGCGGATGTAGCCGGAGAGAATCTTTCTCAGGGGTTCTTGTTGCTGCCCGAAGCAGAAGGATGGTGCCAGGAGAAGCAGAAAGAAAAAGAGCTGTAGGTACCGTCGGCGCATAAGCCAATTCTCTGGGAGATGATAGCAGGAGCCATGGTACAGCACCACGGGGCTGTGTATAGAGCGATTAGTCTCGCCTCATCGGCTTAGACGCTCCAAGGGACGATCGCGTAGGAGCGCGGGGCAAGTTCGAGGGTTGTGCGGCCTCCGGTGGCCGCAGGCTTGTCAGCCTTTTGCGGCGTTACGCGCGACGGCGCGTCGAATGTATTTGCCGCTTTTAAATCGCTGCCGGTGAGGA
>Ga0207145_1069_pt1 | contig 14774 bp, 7 predicted proteins | sample Alteio_BWMinHeat_35_FD_153578 | JGI IMG/M metagenome (GOLD analysis project Ga0207145, IMG submission 153578) | Enriched cells from forest soil in Barre Woods Harvard Forest LTER site, Petersham, Massachusetts, United States -... | ecosystem: Environmental > Terrestrial > Soil > Temperate forest >...
CTCTCTTTTCTAAACAAGATGGGGCCAGTCATTGCTATTTGTGGGCGGCTACCCTTTCGTCCCCATCCCTGCCTTCCGCAAGAAGCGCGCTTGTCAGCAAGGTCAGGCAACCCCAGACGCCGAGCTCCCACCAGAATTGTTTTCGTTCAATGAGTTCCGAATTCAGAGCGTCGCTCATCGCTTCGCTGGCATCCTCGGCCTTCGCGACATACAGGTCGTTGGCGCGTTGAAGCTCTTCTATCGCCTTCAGGTCCTCGGGAGCAGCATGCAAATCTCGTTTCGGGAGACCGGCGAGCCGGGCATTCGCTTCTTTTTGAGCATTCAGAGCTCGCTGCACCTTCACTTCTGTCATTGCGTTTGCCGCCGACCATTGCAGTGCTGTCCCGACTAGCACGGCCGTCAAAGCAATCCAGCACGCGAGTACCGTGTAGGCCAGAAATCTATGCAGGTTCATGCTTCGCACCTTTACCCCGCGGCAATTTCACGCGGAATGAAATGAATTGTTGAGCCCACGAAAGAGGCAGGCAAATGGAAAAGACCAATAAAAAACGCTGGTGCGGAAGGAGGGATTTGAACCCCCACGGCCTTTCGGCCACAAGATCCTAAGTCTTGCGCGTCTGCCAGTTCCGCCACTCCCGCAAGTGGTTTATCCAATATACCGGGAATCGGCCCTCTGCCGCCACCTCCGCTAGCGGCAGAAAGGCACTGGATTGTGCCCCTCTTTGAGGAGCATAATAGCTCATTAGAAGTATGCCGTTTGGCCAACCCCGCGGCCGACGCTGACGCCTTCCTTCGACTGGCGTCTTCGCGAGGCCCCGCTGCGAAAGAGGGCAGCGCCATGATCATTCAAGAGCAGGGCGACCAGCTCATCCTGATTCGGCAGACTGACCATGCCATGTTGGCCGGCTTTTTTGCGCGCAACCTCGGCAACAAACTCTTCAACCGCCCTGAGCCATTTGAATCCTTCTGCTTGGCGGCCGCCGAACATGATAACGGCTGGAGCGAATGGGAACTGCTGCCGCAGATCGATCACAAGACATTCACTCCTTATAACTTCATGTCTATCCCGACGGAGGAGCACATCGCGCTCTATCAGCGCGGTATCGAACGCGTGGTCAGAGTAGACCACTACGCTGGACTGCTTGTGAGCATGCATTGTGCCGGCCTCTATGACCGCACCCGCGCCACTATGCCTGGTTTTTCCGCGAAGTATGTCAAGTCCAGCGAATCACAATTAGTCTCGGACTTCCTTCAAAGGCTTCGGCTCCAGCAACTGCGGCTTAAGGTCGATCTTCGCGCTGATCCCATAATGAAAGCCTACGCGGATGATCATTCTCTTCAAGCAAATTTGCAGCGGCTTGAAGCGCTAGATCGGCTTTCTCTCTATTTCTGTCTCGCTCCTCTGGATGGCTCGACCATTGACGCTGTACCTGTGAATGGCAACGGCAGCGAAGCAGATTGGGACCTGCAGCCTGCAGGAAGCAGTTTCGTCACTTTGCAACCCTATCCTTTCGCGAAGGATCCGCTCGAAATCAGTATTCTCGCGCGGCGCGTTCCCAAACGGCCCTACGCCGACGAAAACGAGTTTCGCAAGATCCTGGCGCAGGCTCCCTATTATGCGATCAACTTCACTGTGACCGCGGATGGCGCGCGCATTCTATCCCGCTCCGCTGTCGCTTAGTCCATCCTGTTTGTTGCTCCCACATTCCATTTTCCGACTCAGTCCAAAGTTTGCCCGCGCGTCTCCGGCAAAGCCAGCGCCAGAAGGGCCGCCATCAAGAAGGCCCCAGCCTGCAAGAAAAACGCCGGGCCAATTCCGTAGCGCAGCGCCAAAGCTCCCACCGCGAACGGAGCCACCGCCGAAAGCCCTCGGCCGATGTTGTAACTCAATCCCATGGCGGCGGCGCGAATCTCGCCGGGGAATAGTTCGCTGGCAATCGCTGCGTACCCTGAAAAATAGCCTGTCCCGAAAAACGCAACGAGCGGCCCGAGCGCCAGCAACCAAAATGAGCTTCGCGACATTCCATAAATCGGTACCAGCGCCGCAGCGATGAGTAAATAAAGAAAGTACGGCTTGCGCCGTCCAAACGCATCCGAAAAAAATCCAAAAAGAAAGTAGCCTAGCCATTTTCCGAAACACATGGCCAGAAAAAACGCGGTGGTCGTTACGAGACTGAGCCCTCGTCCGCCTTTCTCAGGCGGCAGCGACAAATAGCCGGGAATCCACGTAAATAAACCCCAGTACCCGAACATGCTGCACGCATTCATCGTTGTCGCCAGTATCCCGTTGCGCAAAACGCCTTTTTCTAGAAGCCTGCGCAGCGACACTTTTTCTTTGCGCGCATGCCGTTGTTTCCACAACTCTGGTTCAGGAACACTGCGTTGAATCCAAAAAACTAGAAAGGCCGGTAAAACGCCGACAAAAAACACCGGCCGCCAACCGAAATTCGGCAGGATCAGCGCAACGACAAGCGCAGCAATCGCTTCCCCGATCGCATAAGCCGACTGCATGAATCCCAGCGCTTTCCCTCGATGCTCCGCGCGCCAGGTCTCCGCGATCAGCGCTGCCCCGGTTGTCCATTCGCCTCCCATTCCTAACCCAAGCACGAATCGGAACGCTGCCAATTGCGGAATTGTGTGTGCGAAACCGCAGGCTGCGCTCGCCAGCGCATACACAAGAATTGCCGCCATAAGCGACCGGATGCGCCCGATGCGATCCGCGAGAACTCCGAAGAGAAGACCACCGATCCCGGAAGCGACCAACGTCAGCGAGTTCAACAAGCCCGCTGTCCTCGTATCCATCGCAAATTCGCGGATCAAGAATGTGAGCACGAGCGAATAGAGCATCACGTCCATCGCGTCGAGCATCCAGCCGAGCCCGCCCGCGACCAGAGACTTCCTCTCGCCCGGAGTCGCGTTGTTCAACCACTTGAAATTGATACTTCGGAGCAGAATCGTGAACCACGAAGTGCCAGCAGGAGTTGCGTCAGAGATAGGCGGGGCAGGCAGGTTTGTCACGCCGGGATTGTACCCAAAAGACCTTCGCCGCGCGTCAGGAAGTAATCAGGCACCTGGAAACAAATATCCATCACAGTTTCTGGCGCGAATCGCGGCACACGGTGTACTATTCCGGTCCGCGCTTACCATCGGCCATAGTTCCGATGCAACAAATGTTTCTCTGGGGGCGAAAACGATGAGTGGTTTGAAACGCTGGACGAGTCTTTCTTCCTTTCTTCTTACGATGCTTCTCTTGGGGCTCAGTTGCGCTCCTCTTCGCGCGCAGACTCTCGATGAAAACGCATTGAAAGGCATGAAGTGGCGTCAGGTCGGTCCCTTCCGCGGCGGCCGAGCTCTCGCCGTATCCGGCGTCGCCGGTGATCCGCTTACCTATTATTTCGGTGCTGTCGCTGGAGGCGTTTGGAAAACCACCAACGCCGGCAATACCTGGACGCCCATGACCGACAAGACTGGCATCATGTCCGTCGGCGCTCTCGCGGTCGCTCCCTCAGATCCAAATGTCATTTACGTCGGCACTGGCGAATCCTGTTGGCGCGGAAATATCTCCTATGGAGACGGCATGTACAAGTCTATCGATGCCGGCAAGACCTGGTCGCGCATCGGCCTCGAGGACAGCCGCCACATTTCCAAAGTCATCGTCCATCCCACCAACCCGGACATCGTATTCGTCGCGGCGATGGGCCATGCCTACGGACCGAATGAAACGCGCGGCGTCTTCCGTTCGGCTGATGGCGGCAAGACTTGGCAAAAAGTCCTCTTCAAGGACAACAAGACTGGCGCCATCGATCTGACTTTCGATCCTTCAAATCCTCACATCCTCTTTGCCGCTCTCTACGAAGCGCAGCGCTATCCGTGGACTGCAGTCAGCGGCGGCCCCGGCAGCGGCCTCTACAAGTCCAGCGACGATGGCGCCACCTGGAAGCGGCTTGAAGGCCACGGCCTCCCGGCCGGCGTGCTCGGCCGCATCGGTGTTTCCGTCTCAGGCGCCGACGGCAATCGCGTCTACGCCATCATCGAAGCCGAAAAGGGCGGCATCTATCGCAGCGACGATGCCGGCGATTCCTGGCAACTCCTCAATCCCGAACACCGGTTCACGCAGCGCGCCTGGTATTTCCATCACATTTTCGCTGATCCCAAAAACGTAGACACCGTTTACGTGCTGAACACCGCCGTCTATCGCTCCACCGATGGCGGCCACAGCTTCGGCTTCGTTCGCTCTCCTCATGGAGATAATCACGGCCTCTGGATCGATCCCACGCATCCCGAATGGATGATCAACTCGAACGACGGCGGCGCCACTATCTCCCACGACAACGGCAAAACCTGGACCACGCAGGCGAATCAGCCAACCGCGCAGTTCTATCATGTCGCCACGGACAATGCTTTCCCCTATCGTATGTACGGCGCTCAGCAGGACAATTCCACGGTTGCTATTGCCAGCCGCAGCGATGGTGGAGTCATCGACCGCACGGATTGGTACGACGTCGGCGGTGGCGAAGCTGGCTACGTCGTTCCCGATCCAACAAACGCTGACGTGGTCTACGCAGGTTCGTACGACGGCCTCATCACTCGCTTCGACAAAAAGACCCGCCAAATCCAGGACATCACCTCCTGGCCGCTGAATCCCATGGGTTCCGGTGCCGCGGATCTGAAGCACCGTTTCCAGTGGACCGCGCCCATCATGATTTCGCCTAACGATCCCAAGGTCGTCTATCACGGCGGCGAAGCCGTCTTTAAGACTACCGACGGCGGCATGACCTGGACGGCCATAAGCCGCGACCTCACGCGCAACGACAAAACTAAGCAGCAATCTTCCGGCGGCCCGCTGACGCAGGACAACACCAGCGTCGAGTACTACGACACCGTCTTCGCCCTCGCCGAATCGCCTGTCGAGAAAGGCCTCATCTGGGCCGGCACCGACGACGGACTCCTGCACGTCACTCGCGACGGTGGCAAAAACTGGGAAAAGGTCACTCCCAAAGAATTCGGCGAGTGGAGCAAAGTCAGTATCATCGAGGCCTCGCCCTTCTCGGGAGGCACCGCCTACGTCGCCATTGATCGACATCTGCTTGATGACTACCATCCCTACCTTTTCAAAACGTCCGACTATGGCAAGACCTGGTCGAAAATCATCACAGGCTTGCCCGACAATAGTTATACGCACGCCGTCCGCGAGGATCCCAAACGCAAAGGTCTGCTCTATGCCGGCACGGAAAACGGCATCTACATTTCCTTCGACGATGGTGGCCACTGGCAATCGCTGAGACTCAATCTGCCCACCACGCCGATTCACGACCTCACCATCAAGGACGACGATCTCGTCGTCGCCACGCATGGCCGCTCGTTCTGGGTTCTCGACGGCATCGCACCCCTGCGCCAAATGAGCGCGGCCTCTTCCGCTGAAGAAGCGCATCTCTATCAGCCATCCGGCACCGTCCGCTTCCAGGGCCCTGGCTTCACACTCCCCGCCGGAGTTCCCGTGGGCTCCAATCCTCCCGCTGGCGCGGTGATCAACTACTCGCTGAAGTCCGTACCCAAGGAGCAAATCACTCTCGAAATTCTCGACTCTAAGGGCAAGCTGATTCGCAAATACTCCAGCAAGAAATCCGCCGAAGGTGCTTCACCCGACGAAGAGGAATTTGGCTTCAGCAGGCCGGGCGAAGAGCTTCCCGCTGAAGTAGGTTTGAACCGCTTCGTTTGGGATTTGCACTCCGAAGCGCCAACCAAAGTCCCCGGCGCGGTTGGTTGGGGCGGCCGCCCGGAAGGCGCCATCGTGGTTCCCGGCACCTATCAGATCAAACTGACTGTTTCCGGAAAGACTTCCTCCTCTACTTTTGAAATCACCAAGGATCCGCGCGTCTCCGCGTCGCAAGCTGACTTCGACAAGCAGTATGAGTTTGCCATGCGCATTCGTGATCGCGTCGGCGCCGGCGACGAAGCCGTCAACCAGATTCGCAGCGTGCGCAGCCAGCTTGATGCTCTGAAAAAACGCCTTTCCGCGGACACTAGTGCAAAGCCGATTCTCGACTCGGCCGATGCCCTCACTAAAAAAATGAACGCCGTCGAAGAGAAAATCATTCAGCCGAAATCCAAGAGCGGCGAAGACCCGCTGAACTATCCCATTCAGGTCGCCGACCAGCTCGCCGCGTTGCAGGGAACGGTCGAGAGCGCTGATACTGCTCCCACCGCAGCTTCCTACACCGTTTTCGACGAGCTCAATGCGGTCCTCGAAAAGCAATTAGCCGCTTGGCGCGAAATTCAATCCAAGGATCTCGCAGCACTCAACGCGGCCATTCTGAAGGCTAACATTCCGGCGATCGCGCCAGCTGCGCAAAAGCCGGAAACAGAAGGGAAGTAACTCGCGGCACAGATCAATCTGAACACGCGTGGAAGGAGGACGCTTCGCCGTTCTCTTTCTACGCGTCACTTGTCGAAGTTACACAGCACCCACAAATTCCGTTGCTCTCCCATCCCGCTTTTGTTACTCTCCGCGCACAGTCGAACCCTCCGGGAGGTGTATTCATGGCATTTTGCAAAGCGTGTGGTCAAGATGCAGGTCAAGCAGCATTTTGTCCGAAGTGCGGCGCACCCCAAAGCGCCTCGCAGCCCACTTATCAAAGCGCGCCACCCATCGCTGGTGGCTCTTCCGCACCAAGCGGCGCTCCCGCCGCGGAATACCCCACGGCTGGGATAGACGAAAACGTTGCCGGTCTTCTCTGTTACATATTCTGGTGGATTTCCGGATTAATTTTTCTATTGATCGACAAACGGCCCTTCGTGAAGTTTCACGCGGCTCAGGATATCGCCTTCAACCTCGCCATGGTTGCGGTTGGTATCGTATTCTGGATTGTGGTGGCGTTTCTCACGTTCGTCACGGCGCTGATGCACTTCCCCATCGGTTTCCTGTTCGCGTTTCTCTGGCCGGTTGTCGCCCTTGCATTTTTGGGGACTTGGATCTTCTTAATGTACAAGGCGTATAACCACGAAATGTTCAAGCTGCCGATCATCGGCGACATGGTCGAGAAGATGGTCAACAAGTAGTAGCTGAGAAATCTTTTGTCTTTTGAGAGCCGCTCGGTACTCCCGGGCGGTTCTTTTTTTGGTACTTCTCATCCACGCTTTCCTCTTGACTTCTTTTTCGCCTCACTCCACCCTAAAAGGCTTTCCTCCTGCTCTTGCAACGCAGGATAAAACGAAAGGCTCCTTCGCCTAGACATGACCCGAGTCCGGCTCTGCTTCCATGACCGCTGTTTTGATGGGACCGCTTCCGCCGCTCTCTTCTACCGTTTCTACAAGGAAAAATTCGATCCTGCCGCCGAGTTTCATTTCACCGGCATGACCCATCGCGCTCAGCAGCCCTGGACTCCCGGCCTCTTCGACGGCGACGAAAACGCCATCGTCGATTTCAAATATTCAAACTCTCCCAAAGTCACCTGGTGGTTCGACCACCATCAAAGCGCGTTTCTCAATCCGGCGGACGCTGAGCACTTCCGCGCTCATCCCGGCCCGCACATGTTCTACGAGCCCGACTACAAATCCTGCACAAAGCTTATCGCCACCGTCGCCAAAGAAAAATTCGCCTTCGACACGAAACCGCTCGAAGAACTCATCCACTGGGGCGACATCATCGACGGCGCGCAATATCCCACGCCGCAATCCGCCGTCGAGCTAACCGAGCCCGCCACGCAGCTCGGCCTCGTCATCGAAGCCGCTCCCGAAGATGGCTTGCCCGCCCGTATCATCCCCGAGCTCGCCTATCGCCCTCTCGCCGAAATGGTCAAACTTCCCGTCGTCGCCAAACATCTCGGCCCGCTTCTCGAACGCCATCGCCGCTCCATCGAAATTCTTCGCGAGCGCTCCGAGGCCATCGATGGCGTCATTTTCTTCGACGTCAGCGACCTCGACCTCGAGGGCTACAACAAATTCATTCCCTATCTTCTGCATCCCGAATGCGTCTATTCCGTCAGCGTCAGCGCGTCTGCCGTCCGCGCCAAAGTCTCCCTCGGCACCAATCCCTGGAACCAGGCCACTGCCGACAAAAATCTCGCATCCCTCGCCGAAAGATTCGGTGGCGGCGGCCACCCCCGCGTCTCCGCGATTTCCTTCGATCCGCACGACCTCCCGCGCGCCCGCCAGGTCGCCCGCGACCTCGCCGCCGAACTCCGCGCCAAGTAGGACTGACACTCTTGTCTGTGCGGATTTGCGTCTCACCGGAGAAAGTGCGTCGTCCCCAGAACTCCCGTCCTAGGCCCCCAACTCGTTCGACAAAAAACCGCCTCCCATGTAAAATTCTAAATACTCCGTGGACCGGTAGCTCAATGGTAGAGCAGTTGACTCTTAATCAACGGGTTGGAGGTTCGAGTCCTCCCCGGTTCACCATCTGTTTTCAATGGGTTAGCTTCGTCTGATTTTCACTCACGAAAACCTGTGCCCAATTTTGTGCCACACCTGGCGCAAACTCAGTGTCGCTAAGAGCGTCAATGGCGGGGCGTTTCGACTACATGCGGATGTGAACGTTCCATCATCGCGCCGGAGACGTGCCCGGCAAGAGCCATCACCTGAATCCGAAGCCTGAGACGCCGCGATCTTCTTGGCTTCAGGTCTTGTCCTTAGCCTCGTCCACGCCAACTTCGTTGACGATGGAATTTCTTCACCGTAGCCCCTACGCTACCCAAGCTTGTCTCTTTATCACGAGCGTTTCTGGCCGCCCACAACTTCCGCCGAGCGCTGCCCTCGCCAGGAAACCCGCAAGTTCTAGACGGCTGAAGAACAGAAGAGCCTGGCGACAGTGGCATTTCTGCTTGTTCTATCGCTGCAGATTTTTGTAGTACAGAAATTACCTGTATACAAATTCGAGTCCACACCGGCTAGACCGCATTATTTGTCCAGTGGTACGAAATATGTTGGTCAGGACTGCTGCAAATTGGTCCCAGACACGGTCATAGGCAAGGTCATCCTTGGCACGAGGGAGTGTGTCGAGTGCCGATCCCGGGTGGCTTGCCGGCCGGTTAGCGTAGGGTTTGTTCCCAATCAACCGAGAGCCACAGGAAAGAGGTCAAAGAAGGGATGTTCGTATGAGGTCGGTGCTCACGCGAGTCTTACTCTTCGCCGTTGGAAATTCATGCTTCGCCATCGGAGCTCTCGCGACGTGCACCTCACCCAAAAACACCATCGAGGCAGAAAATTGTCTGCCTGGCAATCCCCCTAGCCAATGGCTGGTGTCCGGCGGCGGATCACCCGATATTCAGGGCTTTACCACCGACATTAGCGTAAACGTGGGCCAGACCATTTTTTTTAAAGTCTCGACAGATGCGACTTCCTACGCCATAGACATCTACCGGTTCGGCTACTATCAAGGGTTGGGTGCTCGCCTCGTTGCTTCCATCTCCCCGTCCGCCGCACTTCCGCAAACCCAACCACCTTGTCTCACCGATAGTTCCACCGGCTTGATTGATTGCGGCCAGTGGGCCGTCTCCGCTTCCTGGGCAGTGACTGCTACCGCTGTATCGGGCGTGTATTTTGCGCGGCTCTCACGCGCGGATACCGGCGAGGCGTCCGCCATCGTTTTTATCGTGCGGAACGATACCAGCCATTCCGACATTCTCGTACAAACGTCCGATCCGACCTGGCAGGCTTACAACAATTACGGCGGAAACAGCCTCTACGGTAGCAGTGGTACAGAAGGAGCTAACCCCAACGACCGCGCCTACAAAGTCAGCTACAACCGGCCTGCCACCTACGGCGACTTCTACAGTTCTGAATATCCGATGATCCGCTTTCTGGAAGCGAACGGCTATGACGTCACATATTTCACCGGGCTCGACGCCGATCGCAACGGCGCGCTCATTCAGCAACACAAAATCTTCATGTCCGTCGGCCACGACGAGTATTGGTCCGGCGGACAACGGGCCAATGTCGAAGCTGCTCGCGCCGCAGGTATTAATTTGGCGTTTTTCAGCGGAAACGAAACCTTTTGGAAAACGCGCTGGGAAGCAAGCATCGACGGCACAAACACCCCATATCGCACTCTCGTCTGTTACAAGGAATCGCTTGCCGGTGCAGTGATCGATCCCGCTGATCCTCCCACGTGGACCGGCATGTGGCGCGATCCACGATTCAGTCCGCCAGCCGACGGCGGCCGCCCGGAAAATGCACTGAGCGGAACTCTTCCCTGGGTTAGCTCGCCGCGCAATGATTCCATAACCGTACTCCAAGGGGACGGCAGAATGCGCTTCTGGCGCAACACCAGCATTGCATCGCTTGCGCCCGGCCAAGTGGCCACCCTCCCCGCGGGAACGCTCGGTCCGGAGTGGGACATCGATGAAGACAATGGGTTTCGTCCTGTTGGCCTTTTCCCCCTCTCAACTACGACCTTGACGGTCCCAACCTGCATCCTCAGCTACACCACGATTGGTACGTGCACGGCCACGCATCGCGTCACGCTCTACCGCTCTTCCAGCGGAGCACTCGTTTTCGGCGCGGGCACGGAGCGTTGGTCCTGGGGGCTGGACTCCAATAACGGCGCCACCGGTACGGCAACCGATCTCAACATGCAGCAAGCCACTGTGAACTTACTGGCTGACATGGGCGCACAGCCGGCCACATTGCAGAGCGGCCTTGTGCCTGCGACGGCCTCCACGGATACCACGCCACCTACATCCACGATCACTTCCCCTCTGTCGGGCGGCGCTGTCAATGCCAACTCCTCCGTCACTGTCTCTGGCTCAGCAACGGACTTCGGAGGCGGCGTCGTCGCGGCGGTCGAAGTGTCTGTGGATGGAGGAAAGACTTGGCACCCAGCTCAGGGCCGTGAGAGTTGGAGCTACACTCTTGTGCCAGCGAATTCCGGGCCTCTAACCATGCAGAGCCGGGCAGTTGATGACAGCGGCAATCTGGAAGTGCCTAGGTCGCCCACGTCCCTTACCGTGAGTGCGCCTTCCTGTCCTTGCACGATTTGGCCGGCCACTGCATCGCCCAACGTCGCTGATTCCGGGGCCTACTCCCCACTCGAGCTCGGCGTGCAGTTCCGCTCGGACATCAACGGCTACATCGCAGGCATTCGGTTTTACAAGAGCCCCTCGAACACCGGCACCCACGTGGGCAACCTGTGGAGCAGCTCCGGCGCTCTTTTGGAGACTGCAACTTTCACATCCGAAACCTCTTCTGGCTGGCAGCAGGTGAACTTCCCGAATCCTGTTGCGATCACCGCGAATGCCTTGTACGTGGCCTCTTACCACACCAATGTCGGTCATTTTGCGCTGGACCAGAATTACTTCGCCTCCTCAGGTGTGGACAATCCCCCACTGCACGCCCTTCCAAATAGCGGCGGTACGATGAATGGCGTCTACTCGTTCGCCGCGAGCAGCGCTTTTCCGTCAAACACATATAACTCGTCCAATTTCTGGGTGGATGTAGTCCTCGCCAACTCCATTAGCACCAGTTCGCCGCTCTCAGTCAGCGCGACTACACTGCCAAACGGCGCACAATCCACCCCGTATACCCAAAACCTCGCCGCAACCGGAGGCGCTACTCCGTATACTTGGACTCTCATCTCAGGCGCCTTGCCGGCTGGCTTGACTCTCTCCACCAGCGGACAGATCTCTGGCACTCCCACCTCCGCCGGAACTTCCAGCTTTACGGTGCAGGCGTCCGACTCTAGTTCTCCTCCGCAAACGGCCACGCAACAATTCAGTATCACGGTGGTCCGACCAACTGGTTCCCAAAGCAACGCTCTGCTCAGTGGCACTTACGCATTCACCTTTAGCGGGATGCGCTCGAACGGCGGCGCCTCGTCGGCTTTTGCCGCCGTCGGAAGGTTCACGGCCGACGGCGCTGGAAACCTGGCCAATGGTGAGCTCGACTCCAACGGCGTAATTACCGGAACCGCCGTTAGCGCCCAAGCGTTTACCGGAACCTACTCGATTGGGGCTGACAACCGCGGTGTGATGACTTGGAACGTCTCGGGCAACTCCTTGCAGTTCGCTTTCTCTTTGACGGCCAGCGGTAGCGCGCAGTTTATCGAGATGGATGCCTCGACAGGCTCCGGAACCATTGGCTCCGGGACCCTCGAAAGAGTTGACACCACCGCGTACCGCGCGTCCCAAATAACAGGCGATTATGCGTTTGGCTTCGCGGGCTGGGATCCGCTCAACAATCGAGCTGCCATTACGGGCCGCTTCACTTCCGACGGTGCGGGTACTCTCAACAATCCCGCCGGGGACCTCGACGCTTACGGCACCATCGATCCCATGAATTTCACTTCAGCCAATTACAGCGTCACAGATACCACAACCGGCCGCGGCGCCATGAATCTCACTTTCACATTCGGCGGAGCTGCCGCAAATTTGAACTTCGTTTTTTACATTGTGAACTCCAATAAATTGTTTGTGATGGAGCGCGATGCTGTCTCGACGGCAACGCCGCTTGTTATTGGCGCCGTCCTCCGCCAGCAAACTCCACCAGGTGGATTCTCCAACGCTTCGCTCAACGCCAGTTCCGTCATTTACCTCACCGGCCAGTCACTATGCGGCTCAACAACTCCTGTCCCCAAGACCGTTGTAGGCCTGCTCACCGCCGACGGCAACGGCGGCTTGACCTTGACGTACGACGAGAATTACTGCGGAGCGCCGAACTCCGTAACAGGCGCTTCTGGCAACTACGTCGCGGCTAGCAACGGCCGTGCCACCCTCTCTCTCGGCGGGTACAACTTGATTGCCTATCTCACAGGCCAGAATCAGTTCTTTCTCTTTGTCGCGGACTCTAACGTTTTGTTCGGCTTAGGTGAACCTCAGGCAGCCCAGTCCTTTACCAACAGCTCCTTGAACGGCCCCTACGCCGGTCTCACACTCACTCCAGCGACGTTCGATGTAACTGTTTCTTCTGGCGAGTTCACTTCCGACGGTACCAGCCCCACCGGCAACCTCGCGGGTACGGAGGATGTCAATTCATCAAGTGGCCCCAGTCCCGGGGCGTCTTTCAAGTCCACTTACTCTGTAACTCCGTCGCCCACAAATGGTCGGGGCACGCTCACAGTCACCTCTCCGACGGGCGAAACCGCGGTCCTTTATATGATCTCCCCATCAAAGTTCGTCGGCATTCCGCTGAGCCAGCCTAATCCCGCCGTCTTGCTTTTTGAGCAAGCTCCGGCCACTGCGCCTGCACCCACGCTCTCCTCCCTCACGCTAAACCCGACAACCGTTGTCGGCGGGGCGCAAAATTCCACGGGCACGCTGACGTTAAGCGGTCCCGCCCCCAACAGCGGCGCCACGTTCACCTTGTCTAGCAGCAACACGAACGCGGCTTCAGTCCCGGCCAGTGTGACCGTTCCCGCTGGATCGACGTCTGCGCTCTTTACCATCACGACTGCTGCAGTGGCTGCCTCCACCCAGGTCGTAATCTCCGTATCCAATGGGAGTGCAACTCAAACCGGCTCACTTACGGTGACTCCAGCGCCCAACTACACTATCTCCGCATCGCCAAACAGCCTCAGCATCATGCAGGGAACCAGCGGCACGAGCACGATTACCATCACTCCATTGAATGGATTCAGCGGTAGTGTCAACTTGTCTGTGTCGGGACTTCCCAGCGGTGTAGCCGCTTCGTTCAGCTCCAATCCCGCCATCACAGCCAGCACGCTGACACTCAGCGCAAGCAGCACCTCAGCGACGGGCACATTCACCGTCATCATCACAGGCACGTCGGGCAGTCTCCATAGCAGCACCACCATCAGCTTCACCGTCGCGCCAATACCTCTTCCAACCGTCTCATCGCTGACTCTGAATCCCGCGAGCGTAGTAGGCGGCCTGGGTTCCGTCACAGGCACGGTCACTCTCAGTGGGCCGGCTCCTGCAGGTGGCGCGGTCGTCCTGCTTTCTAGCGGCAACGGCGCAGCTCAGGTGCCCTCCAGTGTGACCGTTCCAGCAGGGGCAACCAGTGCGACCTTCAGCGTAACAACGTCCATCGTTCTCATCACGACGTCGGCTCAAATCTCCGCCTCGTACAACTCCACAACACGGACCGCTACTCTTAGCCTTTTGTTGTGACGACATTACATGAAGCTAAGAAAGAGAGATTCTTAATCCGAACGATGGCTGCACTGTGGGCCCACGTGGGCATTACCCATAAAAATGCTACGAAGAGGGGCCGGCTAGGCTGGCTTGGCGTTTCATGGCGCAGCCACCTTTATCTATCTTTCCTGGTCCTTGCAATGCTTCTTATCGTCCCTGCGGGTGGGTTGCCCACTGTCGCGCCCTTGGGCATTTTGGGATCTATCTTCACGATGCCAGATTGGGTTCGGCGAGTAAACCGTCACGGCATGATTCGGCCGATCTTCGATTTCCAGGATAACGTTTGGTTCTCGTTTGAATTGAAAGATGAACTCACCGGATTGATTGGTCATGGCGAACCCAAGCGGACGTTCCAGCCCGCGGAGCCTAACAGGGGCACCCGCGAGAGCACGGGTCGGATCAGTGTTCGTCAGGATCTGCCCGCCGAGAGAGGTGGAGTTGGACTCTGGCAACAGTTCAAACGATATGTCGATGGAGAGCGAACTCGTTTCATACAACAAATGACGGGTGTTTGTCTGTGAAGAGCGGACACCAACCGGTAGCGGCTGCCGAAAGGTATCTAGTGTGAGGCGGGCCGTTTCCTTAACCCGGTTTGCTAAGGTTGGTTGCCGTAGCAGAGTTTCTAGATTTCCCCAGAGGTCTTGTGCCCAGCGATCGCTGTTAATGAAGGGCAAGGAATATGCCGTGGCG
>Ga0207145_1046_pt1 | contig 14751 bp, 10 predicted proteins | sample Alteio_BWMinHeat_35_FD_153578 | JGI IMG/M metagenome (GOLD analysis project Ga0207145, IMG submission 153578) | Enriched cells from forest soil in Barre Woods Harvard Forest LTER site, Petersham, Massachusetts, United States -... | ecosystem: Environmental > Terrestrial > Soil > Temperate forest >...
TGAACGCGTGGGCCGAGGGCGCAGCGAATCTACAGATGATTGCGGAATACACGGTCCCGTGGGTGGCGGTGGAGAACCCGCAGGGTCGCGAACTGGCGCTGCAATGGATGAAATCGAAGAAGGAGCGCGTCGCTTGTTCCGGCTGGTGTGCGTATTCCGGGCTGTTGGCCACGAAGCCGGACGAGGCCTTGGACCTTGCCGAAATCAAGGACCTGCTCAGCGTGATCGTCAAGGGAATCAAGAGCGCACAAAATCGCGTTCGCTATACAATGAATGGTTTTGTGATTGCAGTTGGAACGTATGTGAAGCCTCTTTTGAAAGAAGCGAAGGAGGCCGCGCGCCAAATCGGCGAGGTTTCCGTGGACGTGGGCGAGACGGCGTGCAACGTACCGCTTGCGACGACTTATATTGAAAAGATTGAGGCTGCAGGGCGGGCCGGCAAGAAACGAAAAACGATTCGCTGTTAGTCGAGAGACAGATTTGCTACATCGCTGGTATTTAGCGGCCACTGGGAGCGGTGAGATCCGAACGAGATCAATTTCCGGGATGGTACTCCCGCTCAGTGTGTCCCTGGAGTTGCGAGCGGTAGAAATACACTTCCCGCAAATCGCCTGCGCTGTATCGTCCAGCTTCGTCGTTGAAATGTGGGGAAGCAGGATTGCCGCTCTCGCCGCCAGCGGTTACGGCACGCGCGCGGACTTTTTCCCCAAATTCGACGGCGGCGACAAAACTGTTGCCGCTGGTTCCATACCACTTTTTAGTGCCTGGATAAGCGTGTGCGCCAAACGACGCGAGGGAACCCCACACGGCAGAGGTGAACCCTACAGGAATGCTGGAGCCTCCATCGTTAAAAGGCTGAACAATGTCGCCAGTGAGGCGTTGGAAGCGATTGATGTCGCCCCACGGCGTTTTCCAACTGCCGAAATCGGCGACGAGCCTATCGGACGCTGCGGATAGCGATTGCAGGAGCAAATCAGGCGGAGCTTTTGAGCAGATGTAATCGCTCATGTACATGCCCGCTTTTTTCGCATCGGCCGCTACGTGCTTTTGTATGTCTTCGCCCCAGAAGACGGCAAGGGAAGTAGGTACGGACGTTGCTCCCCATCGCAAATCCCATGTACGCAATACGCCAATTTGTTCCGCTAACTTTGTTTTCAGCGGGTTGTCGGCGCCCGCGTCATCCCATGCTTTGAGCAGGCATGGCACGGGCTTTTCGAACCACGTTAGATAGCTATCGTACGCCGCGGCAATGAGCGAGCCGACGGTGAAGTCTTTTTTGTCCTGCAAAACACGAATGGCGTGCAAACCCCGCGCGGATTCGCCGCCTGTCTCGACGTATACAGGGAAATCTTCCTTCTTGGGGCTGCTCGGGCCCGCGGCCGACCACGGCCAATTGTTCGAATTGTAGAGCCAGCCGCTTTGCGGATTCAGCAGGTGTGGCGTTTCGTCGACGGAGAGCAGACCCTTCCATTCCGTTGACGGATTACTCCCATCGACTGGCTTGGTCCAATCAAAACTCGTATCGCGCCGCGGAATAAAATTTCCGTGAAAGTATGCGATGTCCCCATCGGCGTCGGCAAAAATCGTGTTGTTCGAAGAATTTGTGTGCAACTCCATCGTTTGGCGGAACGACTTGTAGTCCTTAGCCTTCGTGCGCGTGTAGGACTGCGTCAGAGCTTTGACGGGCTCCTGCATCAACCGAACGCTCACCCATTTTCCGTCGGCCTCGCGCACGATTGGCCCATGCTGCGTCCCGAATACCGTAAACTTTTTTTCCGCCATACCGCTGGCGGTTTTGTACGGCACGGTAATCTCTTTGGCCAGGACTGGGCGCTCGTCCTTCGCGTATTTGTAAACGTAGCCGCTGCCTTTCTTCTCGACCGTCTCGAGATATTCGCTGATAGCGTTCACTCCGCTCGAGGTGTGCATCCATCCCGCTTTGTCGTTAAATCCCTGGTAGACGAAGAATTGTCCCCAAGTCACGGCGCCGTACACATTGAGGCCTTCCTCGCTCACCATTTGGAGTTCGGACCGGAAGAAGAAGGAAGTGTGAGGATTAATCAAGAGCAGCGCGTGATGGTCGGTCGTATTTGAAGGGGCGATGGCAATTCCGTTTGATCCTCCAGGTTCTTCGACTTCGTCATCCTCCGCAGAAGCGCCCATGCTGACGGGAACTTTTCCGTAAAACGCTTCGAGCTGTGCGAGATTGATGCGTTCGATGTCTCCGCCGATGCTGCCTTCGGTAAAACTCAGTGCCATCCACGGTTCGAAATGCTTGATGACCCGCGGCTTAACTTCGGGATGCTTCGAAAGGTAATAATTCAAGCCATCGGCGAAGGCGTTCATCAATTTCTTCAGCCAATCCGGGCTCGCCGCGTATTCTTTTTTCAAAGCCTCGGGATCGATGAACAACTTCATGCGCAAGTCTTGATAAATCTTTGCTTCGCCCTCCGCCTCCGCCAGCCGTCCCATCGCGTTGATATAATTCGTCTCCACGCGGTTAAAGTCGTCCTCGGCCTGAGCGTAAATCATTCCGAACACGGCATCAGCATCCGTCTTGCCGTAAACATGCGCGATGCCCCAGTCGTCGCGGGTGATGGTGACGCTCGCTGCTTCGCGCGCCCACCGCACCGTTTCTGTGTTTTTCGCTGGTGGGGGAGTGGATTTCTGAGCAGCGACCGGCTCCGAAACAAAGGAACTAAACAACATCGTAAGAAGCAAAACCAAGCCGAATTTCTTCATGGGTTCCCTAAGGACTAGAAAAATCTCCGAGCTGCTAACTTCTTTGATTTCCCAAATCGCTGCGTGCAACCGCGCCAGCGTAGCATCATACGCTGGTTCATTGGCCGGAATCACTGGCCGCTACTTTTCAAGGCCGCGCGTTTGGGGAGAAAAATCCGATGGGCAGGTCGCGCGCCGTGCGCAACCCCGCTGGCGCATCCAGGATGACCGGGATAGAGTTCACAACGACAGAGGCGGTAGCCACGTCGCCATGGGTGCCACCCGGAATCACCAGACTAATGTTGGGATGTCCCTTTAACGCAAGGGCGTCGGCGGGTTCCTTAGCGCCGACATACATTTGCAGTTCGAGGTAGACAAGTTCTTTGCCACCGCTTAAGCCGCGCGCAATCTGGTGTACGCCGGCGGCTTGTCCCGCTTCGACCGTCAAATATTCCGTTTGCACGCGCTCCGTGGCGATTTTTGGCTCGATCCTCTCGATGATTTCGTCGACCGGGAGGTTCAAGCTGTCGGCGACCATGGCCACGGACTCCGGCAACCCCACGTGCTTGATCACTCCGGCTTTCACCTGTGCGCGAAATTCCTCTTCCGTCATGCCAGCGCCAATCTTTTTTTGCAACGGAAGACGACGCCTACCCCCATCAACGATGCGGACAGCCTTGGCATGCTCAATCCGCTGCGAAACCGCGGCCAGGGTAATGAGCAACTTGTCCATCACGAAGCCAGGGTTCACGCCAGTTCCCACCAGAGCGACTCCCCAATCCTTTGCCGCTTTGTCCAGTTGAGCAGACAGCTCCGGGTACGTGCGGAGTGGATAGGAGAGCTCCTCGCAGGTAGAAACGATACACGACTCCGCTTCCAAGCACGCCAGCAACTGGTCCATCACCTTCGGCAGGGAAGAAGAGGTGGAGTGGATCACCACGTCGGCGGCCTGTTCGAGCACTTCTTTGGCATCCGCTGAAACGGTTACGCCCCACGGGGCATCGGTAGCGCCTGTGGCTTCGCCGAGGTCGCGGCCCACTTTGGCGGGGTCCGTATCGATGGCGCCTATAATTTCAATAGCTTGCTTCTCCCGCATCAGCCGCGCGATGGATGCGCCGATCGGCCCAATCCCGTACTGGATCACTCGAATCTTCTTCTTCACGATTTCCCCCGCGAATATCCCTGGCGCGGTGCACACCGCGCATTTTGGCCAGAAAAGAAACCTCTACCTTAATGGAATCCGCGCGTTCATTCAACGGACAACGCAACGCGGCGGACCCGCCGACCAGCCTGGTTTGCAGAGACTGGCACGGCATTGGCGTGCAACCTAGCCTGCCAAGACCATCGCGCCTCCACATTGTTGCCCGGTTGTGGCGCCCGGCTCATAATAGACCTCCATCTTCTCAGTCTGCTGGAGGATCAAGCTATGCCCGCAAAAAAACTAACGGATGCCGAGATCAACGCTCTTCTTCCCAAGTTGCGCGGGTGGAAAATTGTCAACGGTAAGCTGCACCAGGAATACTCCTGCAAGGACTTCGTCACCGCCTTCGGCAATATGACGCGCGTCGCCCTCGTCGCGGAAGCCATGAACCATCATCCAGAGTGGTTCAATGTTTGGAATAGGGTGGTCATCGACCTCACCACGCACAGCGTCAAAGGCATAAGCGATTACGATTTCGTGCTCGCTGAGAAAATTGACGACATTTTTGTTCCCGTCCCGGTAGCTCTCGCCGGAACCTAGAAAACAAGGCGCAGGCAGACCCGTCCGTCGGACGGCCAGGAATGTCATTCCGCGGGCAGTGGCACTTCCGTGTACCCTCGGGTAAGGCCTATTGACTCTTCCCGCGTCTGCGCGAAAATAGGTTCACCCCCTTCCTAGCAGTTCAAGTTGTGGAAATATGCGGTCCTGAGGACTGTCCTCTCCAGTCTCGCAGAAGGTTGTTCCGCGATGCGGATTCGCTTCGATAGTTTTGCTATCGGATGCATTGCCGCTTCTTCTTTTTCGCGGACCTTATCGTTCTATGGACCAAGGGGAGGTTCCACGCATGACCGGAAAGAAATTTCGCGTGTTGCTGGCGGAGACGGTTCCAGGAGAAGCGGCAGCATCCCTCCGTTCACTGTACCCAGGTCCAGACAGCAGCTTGGAATTGAGTGTCGTCTCAACCGTACCTACGCTTATTGCCACCATAGAGCTGGCCTCGCCGGAAACCATCTTTTTTGATCTCTCTCTTGGCAAACCAGATCCTTTAGAGGCGGTGCGAAGAATCCACCGGGCCGCGCCGGGCATTCCGCTCATCGTTTTTGCCGATATCGTCGATAAGAGCTATGCCGCCCGTAGCATCTCGGAGGGCGCGATTGACTACCTCCTGAAAGGGTTCATGGACACACGCACCATGGAACGTGTGCTGCGCACTGCCCTCGAGCGCAACACGCTGGAAGGGCTGGCAGACCTTCTCCGAGACCAGCTCACTGGACTTTATAACCGGGATGGGTTCACGACGCTTGGGACTCGGTCCATGGAGACGGCGATGCGTTCGGGAGGCACGCTGGTCCTTCTTTGTACGCTGATCGAGAATTATTCCCAACTGCTGGAGGAGATTGGCTCGGTGGGATGCGAGCAGGCGGTGCGCGAGACGGCCGAACTCATCGGGAGTTGTTTCCGCCGCAGCGACTTTCTCGCCCGGCTGGGCGAAGCGCAGTTCGCGGCTCTGGCCGTGGATGCGGCTGAACCGAGTGCCCCAGTTCTCCGGCAACGTGTCGAGTCGCGACTGGCCATCCATAACCAGAGCCGGCAGCCGTGGGGGCCGCTCCGCTTGCGTCTCAGCGTGGGCTACTGGGGCGCTAACGACGTCAGGTCCTTCCCGGAGTTTCTCGACGCCGTGGAATCCGAACTGCGGCAGCCCGAAGCGGATCTCAGCCAGGCCCCTATGCAGCAAGAGAGCGCTTTCGGGCGCCGGTAAATTCCTATGAAGAGAGATGGACAATTCAAAGGTCACTTGGTTCGAATAGGTTTGATTCGAGCAGAGAGTGTCATGCACCAAACGTTGCTGTCGTTCGCTAGCGCATACAAAATTGCGGGGAGGCATGCGTGAAATCCATCCTCCTCGACGAGTTGCGCCTGCCGGAAAACACGATGCCGGTGCGGCTGCTTCTTCTGGAAAATGAGGCTCATGACGCTGAGCTCGCGCTCCTCGAACTTAAAGCGTCAGGTTTCGAAGTGGAATGCACGATCGCGAACGACCGCGAACAATTCCTGGCCGCGCTCCAGAACGGCAAGTTTGACGCCATCCTCGCAGACTATCGTCTGCCGAGCTGGACTGGCCTTGAAGCTCTGAAGGTAGTGCGCGCCAGCGGGAAAGACATTCCCTTTCTACTTGTGACGGGTACGCTGGGCGAGGAAGCCGCGGTCGAATGCATCAAGCAAGGCGTGAATGACTACATTCTGAAGGAACACTTGCGCCGGCTACCCTCCGCATTGAAGCGAGCCCTGCAGGAGAAAAATCTGCGCGACGAAAACGCGCGTGCTCACCACGCGCTGGCCGAGAGCGAAACTCGAGCCCGCGAACAGTTTGCCGAACTCGAACAAATCTACCGGACCGCTCCGATCGGCCTCGCCGTTTACGGCCCGGACCTCCGCTATCTGCGGGTGAACGAACAACTCGCGCGGATCAATGGGATCCCGGCCGAACAGCACACCGGTTTGATGACCAGGGACGTCAATCCCGATGTGGCTGCGGCCGTCGAGCCATATTTGCGGCGCGTGTATGCTCGGGGCGAATCCATCCTCAACGTGGAAATTCAAGGCACACTATTAGCGCAATCCGGAGGACTGCGCACCTGGCTAGTTAGCTTTCACCCGCTTCGCGGCGCCTCGGGCGTGATTATTGCTATCAGCGTAGTGGTCCTCGAAATCACAGGACGCAAACACGCGGAAGAAGCACTGGCTGCTTCCGAAGCCCGCAATCGTCAGCTTGTCGAGAACTCGGTCTACGGGATATTTCGCATTTCTCGTGAAGGCAATTTTCTCGATCCAAATCCATCCCTGCTGCGCATATTGGGGTGTGAGTCGCCGCTGGACTTGAAAGCTCCCGCACTAGTCCGTGACATTTTCCGCTACCCGGCGCATTACGCGGAATACATGGCAGCCTGCCGCGAGGGAGGCCAGCTACATAGTGGCGAGACGGAATGGCGCCGGCGCGATGGAGGCATGGTCGTAGTGCGTCTGCACTTACGGGGTTTGGCCGCTTCAGATACTACGGCTTCTGTCGAGGTCTTTGCCGAAGACGTAACGGAGGTTCGTGCTGTCGAGCGGCAGTTGCATCAGTCCCAGAAGTTCGAGGCCATCGGTCAGCTCGCGGGCGGCATCGCTCACGACTTCAACAATGTCGTGGGAGCGATACTGGGCTGGGCGGAGTTGGGCTTCGATCAAAGCCGCAGCTATCCTCAAATCTCCGAACGGTTTGCGCGTATCCGCGAGCAAGTTGAGCGGGCCGCCGCCCTTACTCGTGAGCTTCTCGCCTTCTCCCGCCGCCAGATTCTGCAGCCGCGAAGCTTGGACCTGAACGCCATTACCAGTGACCTCGCAAGTTTTTTGGATAAAGTTATTCGCAAGGACATCGAACTCAAAGTGGTAAATGCTCCGCTGGATTCTTTGAAGGCAGACCCTGCTCAGATCGAACAGGTGTTGATGAATCTCTGCTTGAATGCGCGCGACGCCATGCCGCAGGGAGGCAGGCTTCTGATCGAAACTGAGATGGTGGATATCGACGATACCTACTGCCGTTTCTACCCGCACGTCACCCCAGGCCGGTACGCTGTTCTGTCCGTCTCCGACACTGGTGTGGGTATGGATGCCGAGACGCGCGAGCGTGTCTTCGAGCCTTTTTTTTCTGCCAAGGACAATGGAAAAAGCAGCGGGATGGGATTGGCCACCGCCTATGGGATCGTCAAACAGCATGGCGGGTTCATCCACGTGTATAGCGAAGTTGGCCAAGGCACGCTTTTCCGGGCTTATCTCCCGACAGTCCACGGTCAGGCATCGGAGAGCTCGTCAAACACCCAGCGAGCATCATCGGCAATGGATGTTCATGGCACCGAGACCTTGCTGCTTGTCGAAGATCACGACTCAATCCGGGAGATGGCCAGGCAGACACTGGTCAGCCTGGGGTACCGTGTTTTGTGTGCCGTCGATGGGGAGGAGGCGCTGCAGCTTTGCGAAAGCGAAACGCCCGCGTTAGCCATCCTGGACCTGATCATGCCTAAAATGGGCGGCCAGGAGACGGCTGCAAAACTCGCGGAACGTTTTGACAACCTTCCGGTCTTATTTACCAGCGGTTATTCGAAGGAGTCGAGAGGGTTGGAGTCCACTTCCCGATATCTGCAAAAGCCCTATAGCCCAACAAGCCTTGGCCGCATAGTCCGGGAGATTTTGGACAAGCCATAATTACCATCCCCTGTCCGCTCGGCTCCGCGCACCACGATTCTTCAGGACAGAAGCGCTTTTGTCGTTGACACCCACGGACCGCGGTGCTACAAAACCCCCAAGGCAAGCCCTTTGGTGGTGAGTCTCCTACCGCAATTTATCAGCGAGTGAGGCCGCAGACCTTCCTGGCAGGGCAGGTCTGCCTGGCCGCCGAAGGAATTGTCCTGTAACACCCCACCCCACCCCGGGAGGTGAGAACCCCGCGGTTTTCACCTCCTTTTTCTTTCCTTACCTGTCTTATGCTCAAACGCTTCTTTAATAGATTGGCGAAATTTATTGCGGTATCAACACCCAGATTTCTTCGTGCGGATTTTTTGTTATGAGTATGCCTGGGGCAGCCTATCGCTAGAGAAAACTCCGCGGAGTGCGCTAGCCTCAGCCGCCGTCGTGAACGAGTGTGTTGGACAACTTGCCGATGGCGCTCTGCACTTTGGCGGCGCCGCGGCTGGAACCATTGGGCGTCAGCTTCCGGACAACGAACTCCTGAAGAAGATTCGCGGCGGCCGTTGCCCCGATTCCGATTAGCGTGTTTTCTAACGTCAATTCCGCTCCATCACGATTTTTGGCGGGATAGTAGAGATTGGAGATCCCGCCGGCGGCCAAGCTTCCCAGAATGCCAGAGTAATTTGCTTGCCAGTGGCCGTTGTCACCTTTACAGATGACGGCGTTCGCAAGCGCATAGAGCATTCGCGAGCGCTTGGTCCCAGTTCCCTTGTAAAAGTAGCGCGGATCCTGTTTGAAGATCGACGGCAATATGGCGCTTCCGATAAAAGTACTGGAAACAAAGTCGGCATAGGAGGCCCCGAAGCGTTTTGCGTAGCCTTGGGCTCCCTGTCCATATCCGCTGAAGTCGTTTTGCGACTGCTGCACTCCAGCGATGACTCCCGTGATTCCGAAGGAGACTGGATCTATCGTCGTTTTCCATGCCAGCTCGAATTTTTGTTTTGAGCTGAGCGGAACTGCATTTGGAACATAGGTGACATAAAAATTGGGAATGACGCCAAGCACTCGCTGCTTCTCTTCTACCTTGATCTCGTCTTCCGCTATTTCAACACGCCGCGGCACGACCCGGACTTCGGTCATAGCGGTGGCAATAGCCAGGGTGGTTTGTGGAATGGTGCAAATCTCACCTGAGCGCACTGTTCCAGTCAGCGTTTGCGTCGCGAACGCTGCCGAAGTGATAGACACCTCGAAGCGTCCTGGGGCGACATTCGCAAAGGAGAATATACCGTCTTCGTCCGAGACCACTTCCTGACTATAAGCTGGATTTTCTCGCGTCAGTCGAATGTGGGCTCCGACAACGAAAGCTCCAGTCTGGTCCACGACCATGCCACGAATACTTCCGGGGGGTTGCGGCTCCGCCGGCGTACCGCAGTCTGATTTTGGGAGTGCCGGTTCGCAAGGTGGACCGCTCTCGACACTAGCGGCGACGGGGGGCTCTTGAGACTGGGCTCGAGCTGCAACACCGGAAAGGAGGACGCCAAAGATGAGCCAAACTGCCTTGGCTTTATATCTGCGCATAGTCACCGCCAGACCCATCCCTCATCCCCATTATGATGCTCCGGCTCGGGGTTTTGGATTCCCGGTAACCGTGCTCCTTTTATGCGTTACCTGTACCTTTTGCAAGTCCTTTCGCGATACGTTTGCTGGTAATTTGTCGCGCTTATCAGGGGCAGAACTGTAGCAAATTGCCTTGTCGCTTTGCCTCTTAATTCCGCTTATCTAAGATATAGTTCCCGCTTAGACTGAATTCAAGATGACCACCCAGTTGCCCCTCCTGGCTTTGCATAACGTCACTGTGGTGCGCGGAGAGTCTGCCGAACGCCCTGCGCTGGACGGTGTATCGCTGCGCATCGGGGCCGGAGAACACGTTTGCATACTGGGACCCAACGGTTGCGGCAAATCCACGCTGATCAAAACGATCACGCGCGAGTGCTATCCGGCCGCGCGCGAGGGTTCTTCGATTTCCATTCTGGGCCGCGAACGATGGAATATCTTCGAATTGCGCTCGCTTCTTGGAATTGTCTCACCGGATCTGCTCGCTTCTTGCACTACCGATGCCACAGGGCGGGACGTCGTGCTCTCCGGTTTTTTCAGCAGTACACGGATCTTTCCGCACCATCATCCTGATCCCGAACATCTGGCTCGCGCGGAAGCCACACTCGCGCGGTTGGGCATTCCGCACCTCGCGCACCGCGCCGTCTCCCAGATGTCTTCCGGCGAAGCCAAGCGGACGCTGATCGCCCGAGCTCTCGTTCACGATCCGCAGACGCTGCTCTTCGACGAGCCAAGCAACGCGTTGGATATAGCCGCTCAATTTCAATTGCGCGATACGATGCGGAATCTCGCCAAAGGCGGCATCGGCATTTTGCTGGTCACGCACCACGTCACTGAAATTATTCCCGAAATCGAACGCGTCGTACTCTTGAGAGAAGGCCGCATTCTGGCCGACGGGGCGAAGCAGGAAATTCTGACAGCTGAAAACCTGTCCGCATTGTTCGGCGTGCCCGTCCGCCTCGCGCAACAGGACGGCTATTTTCATTTGTATTAAGCCGCGGAGATATCCGCGGCGGAGGACTTGCGACTTTTACGAGTGAATCCTCGCCATATCCCATGCATACCGATCGCCCCTAGAAGGAGCACGACCGGATCGATGGGATGCCGGTAGCGCAGTGAGGTGTGCGTCACATAGTAGAGCAGCGGAAAGAGCGCAGGAATCGCGATAATGGGTAATGCGGACGAGTTTTTTGTAGCGAGAAGTACGACTATGCCTAAAAACATGCAAAGTGGCGCGAGATCATTGCATGCAAGTACGAAGAAGAGCCAGACAGAATCGGCCTGACGAAACGCGGCCAATGGAGACGCCGTGCCCAGCCAAAAGTCCACGAACCGTTCCGATACCAGCCACAGCTCGATCCGCGGATGAGCCGCGATAAATGCGACGGCTTTTCTTTTTTCTTCCTCCATAAATGCGGTTTCGCCCATATGCAGGTAACGCAGAATTTCGCGATCTTGTGTAACCGCGCCGGGGCGGAATCGGTGCTGTTCGTCGTAATTCTCGTTGTTACCGATGTACAGCTCGAAGGCAAAATTCGAGCGCAGCGGAATGAATTTGTGGAATTGAACGTAATTGCGGATAGTCCAGGGCACGCAGCAAAGCAATGTAATCCCGGCCGCGAGCGCGGGCCGGACGAACCACCCGGTTGCACTGCCACGATTTTGGTAAGCGGCCCACGCCAGCAGCACCGGGCAAAGGATAGCGATGGCCGGATTAGTAAGCAGCGCAATCCCCCACAAAAACCCGTACAGACACCAGTCGCGAACGCGCCCGAATTCCTTCAACGCAAGCGTGGCCCAAAGCAAAATGGCCACCAAGAGTGCCGACAGCGACGTATCCCATATCCATTCAAACGGAATAATAATGGCGTTCGGAAAAAGCGCCCACAGCCACGCAGCGGCACTCGCGACCCCTAGCCCAGCAATGCGCTTTCCTGCGTAGAAAATCGGCACGCATGCGCCCGCGGAAAAGAGAATGTTGAGAATGAGTGCAGCGAAAAACGATCGCAGCGTGTAGACGCCAAATAATTTGAAGATCCCGGCAAGAAGATAAGGATAAACGGGCGCGAGCCAGGCTGTTGGACCGGTGTCCCTCTGAAACGGAGACGAAAATCCTTTTCCGGTGGCAATCGAGTAGGCGATATGGCCCGTTTCCGTTTGAAATGGAACGACGCTCAGAGCCTGCGCAGAGATCTGTCGCACCTCGTACCCTGCGAACGCACAACGCGCGACCAGCGCGATCACCACAATAAGTAAAAGCGATGTCGCGGTTTTTCTCAGAGCATCTTTCATGGATTTATGCTTTTCGTTAGCATTCGGAGGATCTTCTCCCACTGTAACGGGTACATTTCATTTGATACTACGCCCGCGACGAGTACAGATTTATTTTTCTGCGTCGAAGTCTCCAGAATCGGTTCCTCATGCTAGGATGTCACGACTTTGCCATGAACACCCTGGCTCAGGATCTTCGCATTGCGCTCCGAGCGTTCGCCAGAAGTCCCGGCTTCACACTCGCCGCCATTTTGTCGTTGGCCATCGGGATTGGCGCGAACACCTCGATTTTCAGCGTTGCGGACGCGCTTTTGCTGCGCCCTCTCCCCTATAAAGATGCGAGCCGGCTGGTCATTTTGTGGAATCGTTCGCCAGGCTTGGACATTTTGCAGGATTGGTTTTCCACCGCTCAGTATCTCGACATCAAAAACGGGCATCATGGTTTCGAGGAAGTCGCCATTGCTTCCGGAGCAAATGACAATCTGACGGGAGAAGGCGAACCAACTCGTGTCGGAACTGTCCGAGTTTCGTCGAATCTTCTCCCCATGCTCGGGGCAAGCGCAGCCGCGGGGCGGCTCTTTCTTCCAGAGGAGGATGAACCGGATCGCCCCGCAACGGCGGTTTTGAGTTATGGCATGTGGGCGCGGCGCTTCGGCAATGACCCACGCGCGATCGGAAAATCCATCACCATCAATGGGAAATCCTATGAGGTGGTCGGGATACTGCCGAAGACGTTTTCCTTGCCTCATGAAGTTTTGCCGACGCTTTACGGGCCGGAACAGCCCGATATCTTCCTCCCGTTTCCGCTGGGCCCAAAGGCTCCCGGAATTCGAACCGGCGAAGACTACAACATTGTAGGGAAACTCAAGCCCAGTGTGTCGGTGGCGCAGGCACAAGCGGAGATGGACACGATCACAGCTGGACTGCGGCGCGATTATCCGGAATCGTATCCCCCGAACGGTGGCCTGACGTTTGGGATTGTGCCGCTGCTCGAGCAAGTTGTGGGCGATGTGCGGCGCGCCCTGTTGGTATTGTTGACCGCCGTAGGCTTTGTTCTGCTGATCGCTTGCGCCAACGTGGCTAACCTTTTACTTTCACGCGCCGTCGCGCGGCAGCAGGAAATTGCGGTGCGGTCGGCGCTTGGGGCCAGCCGCGGCCGAATCATTCGTCAACTTCTCACGGAGAGCCTCGTGCTGAGCCTGACGGGCGGCATGCTCGGTGTGATTTTCAGTGTGTGGACCGTGAAGTGGATCCACGTTCTTGGCACAAAGAGCATCCCGCGCCTGGCGGATATCGGCATCGACGCGCGAGTGCTGCTCTTCACGTTCCTCATCTCTGTTTTTGCTGGAATTCTTTTCGGGCTGGCCCCCGCGTTGCGCGCCTCGCGGATCGACCTGAACTCCACGCTCAAGGAGGCAAGCCGAGGCTCGGCGGGAAGCGCGGTTTGGGGCCGCGGAAACAACCTGCGCCGCCTGCTCGTAGTAGCGGAACTCGCGTTATCAGTCGTGTTGCTGATTGCAGCGGGGCTATTGATTCGAAGTTTCGCCCGTTTGCAAAACGTCGCGCCTGGTTTTAATCCCCAGAATGTGCTGACGTTTGAGCTTTCCCTGAACGGCCGCAGGTATGGTGACAGGCAGATCGTTCTAAATACTTATCGCCAGCTTTGGAACGTGTTGGAACAAATCCCGGGAGTCACGGCGGCCGGCGGGATTACCGCGCTTCCTCTCAGCCAGTCCTTTGCCTGGACGCCCATCACCGTCGAAGGGCGAGTGCCCCTACCCGGTGAAAAATTTCTCAATGCAGATGCGCGCGTGGCTGGCGGACGTTATTTTCAAGCGATGGAAATTCCTCTGCGTAGCGGACGTTTTTTTAACGAAGACGACATCTCTGGAAAGACACCCACCGTTATTATCGACGAATTCATGGCGCAACAGTTGTGGCCTGGGCAAGACGCCGTCGGCAAACGCATTCACATGGTCGAATCCGATGTGCCGTGGCTGAATATCGTGGGGGTTGTCGGCCGCGTGAAGCACGAATCACTGGACTCTGAGCCGCGCATCGCGTTTTACCTCCCGCATACGCAATATCCTTCGCGCGCCATGACTCTGGTCTTGCGCAGCCAGGGCGATCCTTCCTTGCTTTCGCCCGCGATCAAGAAAGAGTTGCGCGGTATTGATCCTGATCTGCCGATGTATTCCGTGCGGACGATGAATCAGCGCGTTGCAGAATCGCTGGCGCGGCGCAAATTTTCGATGCTCTTGCTGGGGCTATTTGCTACGTTCGCTCTGGCGCTTGCGGCCATAGGGATTTATGGCGTCATGGCCTATCTCGTGACTCAAGGGACCCGCGAAATCGGGATTCGCATGGCTTTGGGCGCCACGCAAAGCCAGATCCTGAAACTCGTGCTGTTTCAAGGGATGAGCCTGGCGATCTCCGGCGTCGTATTCGGTTTGGCGGCGGCGTTCTTTTTTGCCTGGCTGATGCGCAGCCTGCTCTTCGGCGTTAGCACGGCTGACCCCGTAACTTTCGGCGCCATTCCGGTTTTGTTGGCCGTGGTTGCATTGCTTTCCATTTATATCCCCGCGCGGCGAGGGGCACGCGTCGATCCTATGCTTTGCCTGCGCGCTGAATAGTCAACTTCAGCCACTCATGGCAAAACCTATGCGCAGGAAGGGAAATTCAGCAGGAGGCGAGCAACAAAAATTACATTTTTTCCGTTC
>Ga0207145_1070_pt1 | contig 14491 bp, 8 predicted proteins | sample Alteio_BWMinHeat_35_FD_153578 | JGI IMG/M metagenome (GOLD analysis project Ga0207145, IMG submission 153578) | Enriched cells from forest soil in Barre Woods Harvard Forest LTER site, Petersham, Massachusetts, United States -... | ecosystem: Environmental > Terrestrial > Soil > Temperate forest >...
GGCGATGAGTTCGCGTTCGCGACGCGCGATTTCCGCTTCCTGCACTTTGACTTGCGCTTCGCGTTCGACTTGCTGGACGCGGACGGCTTCGGTGACGACCTGCTGCTGCATGATGTTAGTTTCGATTTCGTACGCTTTATCGGCGGTGGCCTGGGCTTTCTTGGTCATTTCCAAGTAGCTGGCTTTCTTGATGTCCAGGTCGCGCTGCGCTTCGGCTTGTTTGGCCATGGAGGCGGTTTCGGCGGCGACCCGCTCTTGATCGGCTTGCGCTTTGGCAACGGCAGCGGCGCGTGTGGCTTCGGCACGCTTGATGGCTATGTCGCGGTCGGCTTCGGCGGCGGCTACTTCGGCATCGCGCTTGATGCGCGCGATGTCCGGACGGCCCATGTTGGTGATGTACTCGTTTTTGTCGCGGACTTCCTTGATGGTGAAGCTCACGACGTCGAGTCCCATCTTGCTCATGTCGGCAGCGCAGGTGGAACGCATGCGGTCGCCGACCATTTCCGGTTCCTTGACGATTTGCTCGACGGTAAGCTGACCGATGATGCCGCGCAGATGGCCTTCCATCACGAGGCGGATGAGACCTTCGCGCTGCTCCGGCCGCTTGGTGAGGAATTGTTCGGCAGCAGTGCGGATCGAAACGGGATCCGATTTCACTTTGAGTTGAGCGACGGCCTCGACGGTGACGGCGACGCCCTGGTTGGTGTAGAGACTCTGCTGCGGAGCCACGTCAAACGACATAAGCTCGAGCGAGAGCTCTTTGCACTGTTCGAGCATCGGCAAGATGATCGTGCCGCCGTTGCTGACCGTTCGCGGCCCGCGAATGCCGTAAATCACTAGTGCTTCGTGCGGCCCTACTTTCCGCAGCATCTTTGCGAACGTCGTAAGAATCACGAGGATCACGAGCACCAATAATCCGGCCATGACCCATACACTCGAAAAATCGAACATAGTGGACCTCCCTTTTCATCCGACCGGACTGTTTGGATCGTGCCGTCAGTCCGAGAAAATCTTTTATTACAAGGCGGTTGCTGCGTTTACTTTGTGAATTCGTCCCAGCGCTTGACGTAGGCGATTCCGTCTTCGTAACGGGCGATGACCACTTCGGTTCCGTTGGGCAGACTTGAGCCGTCTTCACTGCGCGCGCCGGAACTCTTGCGCGCGCCGTTCTGTTCGAAGATCACTTCACCGGTGCCGTTTTCGCGGATGGCCATGCTGACCGTGCCGACGGTTCCTTCGACGCGGTAATCCCAATCCAGCATGTGCGTGCTGGTGGCTTTCATGATGCGGGCCATGAACTTGAAGACAATCAAGCCCGCAAAGAGACCGGCTAGCAGCGAGAAGCCAAGGATGCTGAGTCCGACGAAATGCGAATGCTTCGTCAGGATGTAGCCGACGCCGCCGAACCATGCCAGGAACGCCAGAATCGTGGAAGCGTTGAACCAGGACATGTGGCCGGAGCCGGCGGACTTGGCGCTGGTTGCGGCGCGGAAGCCGCCACCATGCCCGTGACCGCCTCCGGAGAGGCCGCCAGCGTGATGCGCTCCGTGAAACGGAAGGTGCATGTGGAACGGGAGATGAATGTTGACGGCGCCCGCCAGAAACGAAAGAACGCTGAGCGAGAAACCAACCAAGAAGCACAACAGATAGAAGTCATACCAGGTCATAAGACACCCCGAAACGCAGCACCCCGCTGCGTGGACTGGAATCCGAGACGACGCTGACCGACGCGGTCAGTTATTCAGGGAACTTGCGGGCGGTGGATGTCCACTGCCCTGATGCTTGGCCGGATGCAAAACTTCGCCGAGACGTTCGGCGAGACCCGGCGTGCGAAGAATTTCGGCAAGAAGCAAAAGCGCGCGGCGGGAATCTTCCACTTCCGCGATGGCCAAAAGGCCGCGGCGAAGCTCCGGGTCGGCGGAGAATTGTTCAGCGGCTGAATAGAGCCAGGAGTCGATCTTGGCGTCAACGACGCGCAAGGAAGACTGCAGCTCGGGCGTGTAGCCTTCCGGATCGTCCACCAGAAAACCGGGATAGACGCGGAAGAAACGAGCAAGAAGCGTGCGCGTGCCGTGAGTCAGGTTCGGGCGCGCGCCGTTTTCGATTTGGGAGAGGTAGGCCTGGCTTAAGCCGCGGCCTACTTCTTTTTTCATGGCGGCGGCGAGTTCCTGTTGCGTCATGGGACGGCCGAGGCCACGCAAGGAACCTTCGACCGAGCGAAGGGAGCGGAGTTTGTTGCCAAGAGTCATCGAAGAACCCACGTATTGCAATCTGCGAATATGATATTACTTATCGCTATTTGTGTCAAGGACTATATTTGCTTTGTTTTCAGCGAGTTACATTGAGCTAAGTGAGTAGTGAATAGTGAGTAGTGAGTAGAAGGAGGGGCGCAGCATGCTGCGCCCCTACAAAGGCTTGTCAGTGGTTTGGGGCGGATTTATTGGGCGCGCGTGAAAAAAGTTAGTCGGGTTTGCGGAGGGATTGCAGGTCGATGCCGAGTTGCTGGCATTTTTTGTAGAGGTGGCTGCGTTCGAGGCCGAGGGCGCGGGCGACGTTCGTCATGTGGAAATTGTGGCGCTTGATTTCGGCGAGGAGAACTTCTTTTTCGAAGGCTTCAGTGCGTTCGGCGAGGGTGCCGGAGGAAAATGAGGTTGAGGACGTAGAGGAACCAGAGGAGATAGAGGATTCGTTGGGCGACGTCGATACGACTTGGGCTACATCGGAGGCGGTGACGGAGTCTTCGGCGGAGAGGAGGATGAGGCGCTCGACTACGTTGCGAAGCTCGCGGACGTTGCCGGGCCAGGGGTAGCGGCGAAGTTCGGCGATGGCGTCGGAGGCGAAGAGTTTTTCTTTCCAACCGTTTTGGGCGGCGACCTGGCGGGCGAAATGGGCGACGAGATCGGCGAAATCTTCGGGGCGTTCGCGCAGCGGCGGAAGCGCAAGCGGGAAAACGTAAACGCGATGGAAGAGATCGCGGCGGAAAGCGTTTTGTTTGACGAGATCTTCGAGATTGCGGTGCGTGGCGACCAGGACGCGAACGTTGACGCGAATGGGCTTGTCGCCGCCGACGCGCTCGACTTCGCTTTCTTCGAGGACGCGCAGCAATTTGGCTTGCATGGAGACGGGCATGTCGCCAATTTCGTCGAGGAAGAGCGTGCCGCCTTCGGCTTGTTCGAATTTACCGAGATGCTTGGCGGCAGCGCCGGTGAAAGCGCCCTTTTCGTGGCCGAAGAGTTCGGATTCGATGAGTTCGGCGGGGACGGCGGCGCAATTGAGCGTGATGAAGGGATTTTCGCGGCGCTGGGATTTTTCGTGAATGGCGCGCGCGACGAGTTCCTTGCCGGTGCCGGTTTCGCCGAGGATGCAGACGCGGGTTTCGCTGGCGGCGACGCGATCGATTTGGGCGAGGAGCTTTTTCATTGCGGGCCCCCCGCCGACGAGCTCGTGTTTACCGAGGCGGTGGCGGAGTTCGCGGTTTTCGTCTTCGAGGCGGGAGAGGCGGAGAGCGTTTTCAACCGTGACGAGGAGCTTGTCGGTGGAGAGCGGCTTTTCGAGAAAATCGAGCGCGCCAAGTTTGGTGGCTTTGACGGCCATTTCGACATTGGCTTGGCCCGAGATGAGAACGATGGGAGTCTTGATGCCGGCGTGTTTGAGGTCTTCGAGAAGCTCGATGCCGCTTTTGCCGGGCATGACGACGTCAGAAAGAATCAAGTCGAAGGCTTCGGTGCGGAGAAGTTCGAGGGCGCGGGGGGCGTTGTCGCAAACGGTGGCTTCGTGGCCGGCGAGGCGGAAAGCGCGAGAGAGGGAGGCCAGCGTGCTGGGGTCGTCGTCAACGAGGAGGAGGTGAGCTTTGCGCGGCAAGTGGATGTCCTTTGTAGCGGCGATTTAGTCGGAGGCGGCCGCGGTGAGGCTCTGTGGCGATTTTTTCTCGGTCGCGGGTTCTTCTGGCGGTGCCGGCGGATTCGCGGTCTGGCGTTGCGGGAGTTCGATGCGGAAGGTTGTGCCGTGGCCTTCATCGCTCGAGACGGAGATGGTGCCGTGATGATCGCTGATGACGGATTGAATGATGGCGAGGCCGAGGCCGGTGCCCTGGACTTTCGTGGTGTAGTAGGGCGTGAAGAGGCGCGAGCACTCTTCGGGAGTGAGGCCTTTTCCGGTGTCGGAGACTTCGATGCGGACGTGGCCTTCGTGCTCGGTGGTGCGCATGGTGAGCGTGCCGCCGGCGGGCATGGCGTCGAGGGCGTTGAGGACGAGATTCTGGAAGGCGCGGTGGAGGAGGTCGGCGTCGGCGTCGATTTCGGGGAGCGGCTCGGTGAGAAAGTATTCAGGGATGACGGGCGGCTTGCCGACGGCGTTGAATTGCGGTTCGAAGAGGCGTACGGCGTTGCGGAGCGCTTCGTTGATGTTGACGCGAGCAAAGTGCGGGGCTGGCATTTTGGAGAAATCGCTGAAGCGGCCGACGATGGTGTTGAGATTGGCGAGTTCGGCGCGCAGGGTGGCGGTGGATTCGTTGAAGACTTCGAGGAATTGTTTGGCGTCGAGTTGACGGGCCTTTTGCAGATTTTCGACGGTGATTTGCAGCGGGAAAAGCGGGTTGCGGAGTTCGTGGGCGAGGCGGCGGGCGAGTTCGCGCCAGGCGGCGACGCGCTCGGTTTGCACAAGCTGTTCGCGCTGCGCGGCTAGCGTTTGCGTCATTTCGTTGAAGGCGGAAGCGAGTTGGCCAATTTCGTCGCGACCGCGCAAATCAATAACCGTGTCCCAGCGGCCGGAGGCAACTTCGCGCGCGCCTTCAGCGAGTTCTTCGAGCGGGCGCGTGATGCGCGCCGAGACCCACAGACTGATCAATAAGCCGATGAGGAGCGCGGCGCCTGCAACGGCGGCGGCGATTTGCAGGATGTGGCGCGTCAGGAGCACGAGTTCTCTGCGCGAACTGCCCAGCAGGAGAACGGCGAGAAGCTCGTTGTTACGTCCGGCGAGTGGAATGGCGTGGAAGGATTCGGCGTCGGCGGCGTTTTCGGTCCAGTCGATGGTTCGCACGAGCGGCTTGGGCTGTTTTTGAATGTCCTCGATCAGCGATTTTAAACGGTCGGCCTGTTCGAATGAGCCATTCACATCGGTGAGCGCCGAAGCGACGAAGCCCTGCTCGAGATTGCGATACAAAAGCGCGCGTGTCCCCGCGGGTGGAACCAGCGAGGCAAGAAAATTCTGGTCGAGCTTTCGCCCGCCGACGATGTACATGTTCTTGTCGTTTCCGCCGGAGAGCATGCGAACGACGGTGAGAGAAAGCGCAACTCCGTCTGGCAATTCTTCCTTGCGTAAAAACGGCGCCGATTCATTCCAGTTTTTATTGGCCGTCACCCAATCGTTTTTGTAGCCGACGCGGGCGGGATATTGAGCGGAGGAGATGAGCGTGCCGTCCCAGTTCACGAATTCGACGAAGTCCAGGCCGTGATCCTGCGCGGCACCGGCGGCGTCATGGACGTAGAGCGATTGGTCGGGGCGAGGGCCAGCTAAATCGATGGCTACTTTCAGCGTAATCTCGGCATCGGTGATGTTTTTCACTTGGCGGGCGATCTCCTCGCCGCGCTGCGCGTACTCTTTGTTGAACTGGGCGACGAGCGCTTCGCTGCGCTGGGCGTCAGATTCTTCGAACGCGGCTTGCGTATAGTGCGTTACGCCGTAGGCCACCAGAGAGACCGAAGCAAGCACGGTGATCGAAAAAATCAGGAACAGTTTTGTGCGGAAGCTCATGGCTTGGCTCCGGGAGCGACGGCCCGCGGTTGCGGAGAAGCTTGGCTTGTTGGATTTGTCGTGTTGGAAGAATCCGCCGCGACCGGCTCGGGAGTCTCGAGCCAGACGTCCGCAAGATGCCATTCGCCCCAGCGTGCGGGCATCCAATCGCGCACGTTCGCGCCAAGACCTACGGACTCCGCTTGAACGACCAGCGGTAGCACCCGCCTGCCTTCGAGAACGCGCCGCTCGCGCGCGTAAAGCTGTTCGTGATCGATGCTCGTAGCGTTCACCTCAGAGGGTTCGCTCAGATTATATGCCGCAAACAGGGATTCGAGTTCGGCGCGGGGCGAAAGACTTGAATAGTGCCACGCGAAAAGGTGAACACCGGAAGGAGGCGCGGCCGGCGCAGGCGATGGCGCGGCGCCCGCACGCGGAACCGGCCTGGCGACGACTTGCACGGAAATGGCGGCTTGACGCGCGTTCACGGCCACACGCTCTCCCAGAAGTTTAGCCAAATCGCCGCTCGGATCGACACGCAAGCGCAACGGTTCGACGCCAGCAGCTTCGTTCGCAGGAAGGCCGCGGCGCATTTCCTTTGCGCGTTCGAGATTGGTGTCCACTGTGAAGAGGAAAGCATATCCCGAGAGCCATTGCGGCAAAAGGGCTGCCGCGGGCTCGGCTTGCTTCTGGAGCAACACGTTGGCCATAGTGCCGCGGTCGAGCGAAAGCGAGAGGGCCTCGCGCAGGCGAACATCCGAAGCCGCGGCTTGCGCATCGTCGAATCGCAGGCCGAACAGTGTGACGGGCTCGGACGACCAGACGCGCAAATTAGCTTGTCTGGCGCGTGGAACAAGTTCCGGCGATAGCTCAATCAAGTCCGCTTTGCCAAGCTGCAAATCAAACATGGCGCGCAGGGGAGGCACTCCGAGCGTCACGTCAATCGCATCAACAAACGGCCGGCCTGACCAAGCATCTTCGTTCGCGCGAAAGAGAAGATGGGCGGTGCCAGTTGGAGATTCCGCCAAAATAAATGGCCCCGTCCCGACTGGCGCCCCGCTCGCGAGCGGCCGATATACAAAGTACCGGCCAGAAGAAAGTTGCTCCAGCAAATCGGGCATTGGCGCGTTTGACTGAAAGACGATGGAGTTGCCCGCAGCGGAGAGCTGCTCTGACGCGGGAAGTAAAGGCTGAAGCGCTGCAACCACGTCTTCTGGATTCAGCGCCGCACCATCGGAAAATTTGACGCCCGCGCGAATTGTAAACCGCCAGCGCTTGTTCGAACCGTCGTGCGACCATTCCGTCGCCAGTACCGGTTGAAACCGCCCGTAATTATCAAGCGCAACCAACCGTTCGAACACCAACTCTGCCATCTTGTCGTTCGTTGCGGAATCAAGCGAACCCACTTGCCACTCGCGCGGATCCAGCGACACGCTCGCCGCATGCACCTCCACGCGCAGAGCTCCGCCATATCTCGGATGCGTCGCGGCTAGAAGCGGCGGCGCAAGTAGAATTTGTACCGCAAACGAAAAAAAGCTAGTCGCTGCAAACAGACGTAATTCGATAGACCTCATAATTCCCTGTCGATAGATTCTTCGTCACCGCGAAAGCGGTTTTGGAATTCTCCGCCACGCTGATATCAAGCACCGGCCCGGGCATTTCCACCGACCCGGAATAGGTTTCTTCAGAAGCGCCCGAACTCGCGACACCAGTCTTGGCGGCACTTCCTAAAGTGATCCTATCCGGCTGTGTATAGTCGCCTTTACCCGCCACGAGATATCGCGGGGATTCTTCGCAGGAGGAAGCGATCTCCGCGGTCCTGTCCGGAACATCGATTCCGCTGCATGTCAACGAAAGGCGGCCGTCCAGGTTGAGCTCGCAAACTCTTTTGCGCAGCACCAACTCGAACCTCTGCTTGGCGCGAGCGTAGAAAAAGCCACCTTCTCCCGAGCGAGAACGGCGGCCGGCTCCAGGAAAATCCGCGGAATCCATCAATTTCCATGCGTTGTCTTCAAAACGGAAACGCAAAACGAGGCCGTCGCTGAAGACGAGGAGATAGCGTTCCTGAGAGGAAGGATCCTGCCAACCGATAGCGCTCTGGATTGGCTTTTCCTCGCTCCAAAGTAATTCCTCTCTAAGCTGAGGCGCGGCCCCCGACTCTCGAGCCACAAGCAGCGAAGCACGAGGAATCTCGACGACAAAAAGTTGCTGGCCGTTCACCGCCTCCGTCAAACTGGCGATCAATAATGCCTTGGAAGGCGTATACCGCAGTGTAACCGTCAATCGGGGAACGTCCGAGTTCTCTGCTGCTTCCATTCCGCAAGCGGAAATCTGGTCAAGAAATGCTTTCTTTCGTGCATCGGAGAAGTAGGAGCTGGACGAAGTATTTTCTTGCCAAGCGACCTTGACCGGTTGCCTGTGCCCACCCAAGCACACTTTCATGGCCAACTCATGCGCGGCATTCTCAGGTGACTGGGCGCGTAACGGCAATGACAAAAGCAGCAGGGCAAACCCAAATAGTTGGCCGAGAATCGAGCACCGAGGCGAGCGCGGCGGAGAGAGATTTTGCTTGGCGGACACTGGCTTGCTGGATGATGATATCACGGCTGCAAGGCGGGGCACGGTGCGCCACAAACTGGATGTGCTGGGTTTGCTGGATAATTTTAGATAAACAAACCTGTATTTAGCAAAAAATGTACAGCCCCGCGAAACAATTTGCAATCAGGTGCGTCTTTCTATGTGGCCGGGTTCCGGGGTAAATCTCTGTCTTCAAGGGTGCTGAAAATGAATCGAAGCGCTTTTCGTTTGAATGCACAGCTGTGGCTGGCCGTTGCCGCATTCGCAGCATGCCTCGCCGCATCGCCGGCTAAAGCTCAATCCGCCGTGGCGGCGGATGCCGAGCCCTCCGGCCCCACGCACCTGCTGCGCTTCGCGGACATCTCGAAGGACCGCGTCGTTTTCGCCTATGCAGGCGATTTGTGGATCGCCTCGCGCGAAGGCGGCTCGGCGCGCCGCCTCACTTCCCATGTTGGCGAAGAGCTCTTTCCGAAATTTTCTCCCGACGGCAAATGGGTTGCCTTCACCGGCGAGTATGACGGCAACCCGGACGTCTACGTCATCTCCGCCGAAGGCGGCGAACCCAAGCGCCTCACGTTCCACCCTTCGAACGACATCGTTCTAGGCTGGACGCCCGACGGCAAAAACATTCTTTTCCGCTCCGACCGTTTCAGCTCACCGCTCGGCCGCTCGACAAAACTCTACCTCGTCTCTCCACAAGGGGGCAGCGCGCACCCGCTGCCCGTTCCGCGAGGCGACCTCACGTCGTTTTCGCCCGACGGCACCAAAATCGCCTATCTCGAGACTTCGCAGGAATTCCGCACCTGGAAGCGCTATCGCGGCGGCTGGAGCCTCCCCATCGCCATTTACGATTTGAAAAAGAACACGTACGAAGAGCTGCCAAAAACCGCCGGCATGGACATGTTCCCCATGTGGCATGGCAACTCCATCTATTTCATCAGCGACCGCGACGGCACCATGAACCTCTACAGCTACGACCTCGCCTCCAAGCAAACCAAAAAGCTCACCGACTACCAGGAATTCGACATCAAGTGGCCCAGCCTCGGCCCGGATGCCATCGTCTACGAAAATGGTGGACTGCTCTACGAATACAATCTTGATAGCGGCAAAACACGCGGTCTTGCCATTACGGTCCGCGCCGAAGACATCGAAGCCCGCCCCGAGTTTAAGAGCGTCGGCGACAACATCGGCAGCGCTGCGATCTCTCCCTCCGGTGTGCGCGCCGTTGTCGAAGCGCGCGGCAATGTCTTCACCATTCCAGCCGAGCACGGCAGTGTCCGCACGCTCACCACGGAACATTCCAGCGTTCACGAACTTGGTCCTGTGTGGTCGCCCGACGGCAAGTGGGTCGCCTATCTCTCCGACAAGTCGGGCGAATACGAACTCTACACGCGCTCGCAAATGGGCGGTGACGAAGTACGAATCACGACGGACGGCAAAGTCTACCGCTACGGGCCGATTTGGTCGCCCGACAGCAAGAAGCTCCTTTACGCCGACAAGTCCAATCAGCTTTGGTACGTGAGTCTCGACGACAAAAAACCCGTTCTCGTGGAATCTTCGGACTACGGCCTCATCGGCGATGCTTCGTGGTCACCAGACAGCCTCTGGCTCACGTATTCCAAACCGCATCGCCGTGGCGCGAACGACGTTTTTCTCTATTCGCTCACTTCGAAGAAAATCACGGAGGTCTCGACCGGCTTCTATAACGACAACAATCCGGTCTTCGATGAAAATGGCAAATTCCTCTATTTCATCTCCACGCGCTATTTCTATCCGAGCATCGGCCAACTCGATCAGCGCTACAACTATTACTCCACCGACGGGATCTTCGCCGTCACGCTGAAGGCCGACGAACCCTCTCCGTTTAAACCCGAGAGCGACGACGAAAAAATCGCCGACGAGAAAAAGGATGAAAAGAAAGACGAAAAGAAGACGGACGCCGCCAAGTCCGGAGAGAAAAAATCCGACGAACAAAAAGAAGAAAAAAAAGCGGAAGCCGTAAAACCCATCCAGATCGATCTCGATGGCATCAGCAGCCGCGTCGCTCCCGTGCCGATCGGGGCCAGTATTCTGAGCAACCTTGCCGCTCGCAAAGACAAATTCTTTTATTTGTCATCTCCGCAAGAGTCCCGCCAATTCGGCACCCCGGACGACGGCCCAAAGAACGTCCTGCATGTCTACGACGTAACCAAGCGAAAAGACGAAGTCTTGCTCGAAGGTATCGAAGGCTATGACCTGAGCAAGGACGGCAGCAAGGTCCTTTACAAGGTTGGGCCCGTTCTCGGCATCACCGACGCCGTACCGGGCAAAGCCAAAGTCGGCGCCGGCAAATTAGATCTCAGCGGACTGCAAGTGCAGATCAATCCCCGCGAAGAGTGGCGCCAGATTTACCACGAAGCCTGGCGCATCGAGCGCGATTTCTATTGGGACCCCAACATGACAGGTCACGACTGGAACAAAATCGGCGCGCGTTACGAAGCGCTCCTCCCCTGGGTGGCGCACCGCAGCGACCTGAATTATTTGATCGGTGAACTCATCTCGGAGCTGAGCACTTCGCACACGTACGTCGGCGGTGGCGATCAGCCGAAAAAGCCCCACGTCAGCGTCGGCATGCTCGCCGCCGATTTCGAGTCGGATGGAGGCTTCTATCGCATCGCGAAAATTTATCCAGGCGAAAATTGGAACGACGGCACGCGCTCGCCGCTGACGGATCCCGGATTAAAAGTGAAAGCTGGCAACTTTCTGATTGCCGTAAACGGCCAGGAAGCCCGCGCAACGCAAGACGTCTATTCTTATTTTCAAAACCTGGCGGGAAAACTCGTCACGCTCAAAATCAACAGCAAGCCCAGCGCGGATGGCGCCTGGGAGATCACTGTAAAACCCACTGGAAACGAAACGGGCGTGCGCTATCTCGATTGGGTTGAATCCAATCGCCGCAAAGTCGCGGAAGCCACCGGCGGACGCGTCGGCTACATGCACGTTCCCGACACCACCATTCCCGGCATCATCGAGTTCGACAAATCGCTCGCCGGACAGCTCGACAAAGACGGCATGATCGTTGACGAGCGCTTCAACGCCGGAGGCCAGGTTCCCGATTTCTACACGGAAAAACTCAAACGCTCGCTTCTGGCCGTTATTTCCACACGTGATGGTAAGGACCTTCCCTATCCACCCGTCGCGATCTATGGACCAAAGGTCATGCTCGTCAACGAACTCTCTGGCTCTGGCGGCGATTTGTTCCCGTGGCTTTTCCACTTCGAAAAAATCGGCCCCATTGTCGGCACGCGAACCTGGGGCGGACTTGTCGGGATCAATCGCGGCGCGCCGTTGCGTGATGGTGGTTTTGTCACCGCTCCGTCTGCCGGATTCTATTCGTGGGATAAGGGCGGCAGTTGGGCTGTCGAGAACCACGGAGTTGATCCTGACTATGTCGTGCCCCAGCGCCCAGATCTAGTTGTTGAAGGCCACGACCCGCAACTCGAAAAAGCGATTGAACTGGCGAAGGAAGCCTTAAAGGATTACAAAGGTCTTCCGCCGCGGCCGAAATTTCCTGGCTCTAACTAGCGGCCCCAGTGAAGCAGGGCAAGACGTTGCTGCGTTAACAGTTCACGCATCCGGCCAGATGGGACTATTCTTGCTCAGAGTCTTCGTTGCGCTCTTCGCCGAAGTCCACGACAACCCAACCACCTTGTCGTTCCTCCACGTCCAACCAATAAACTGGTCCATCGCCGAGTTCTACCCGCTCGCTACTCTTTCCGGTGGCATTCACCTGAATCTCCCCGGCGAAGAAATGAGGCGGCAACTCCCGAACCAGGCGATCCGCAATTTCCGAGGAAGCACAGTAGCCCCGAGCCGCGGCAGAGTCGCGCTCCTGCGCGTACGCGATGGCTTTCGCAACCGGGACAAGATCCGGACGATTGTAAGCGCGCGATTGAAACTTCACGTCATCACCCGACAAGTCGTACGTATCCACAGCGCAAAGGCTCGGATTGTCCCAAGTGACTATCGCTGAAAACTGGCAGTACGGCAAGGTGATGAGCGTACCTCCCGTTTGCAGTTCGCCAATTTGAGGGAATCCCTCCACGTTGTCGTCCAGCCCAAGAGCACCTTCCTGATAGATAATCTTCTCAAAACTCCCGATTCCGTCGGGATCCCACTCGCGGGCCTCGTAAATCACTCCGATGCTGCCAGCACAACCGAAAGGCTCAATTCTCGCCAGGAATCTCGCATTTCCCGAAGGGCCACGATGCAACTCAAAAAGTTCGATCAGGGATCTGGCCGACTCTTGTTCGAAGAACACGTCATCCGAACCAACCAGGTGCCAAACCGGCTGAGCCTTCTCAGATACTTCCTCATGCGGTATGCCGAAGGCAAAGAACCTTGCACTGGTGCGAAACTCCATCTTCACAACCAGCAGCGGTGGAACGTCCAGAATCTGAAAATGAAAGCGGTTGTCTTCCGGCCAATCCGCATTGATCTCGGTGCTCGCCTCCTCCAATTTCGTCAGAGCCGCTGCCGCGCGTTCCTTGGGCGATCCCGCTTTGGCGGATGTAGCGTTTAGCGCCCCCGTAACTATATCCGCGGCCCGGGAGAACAAACGGAATTCGCTATCGGCGGGCGTCCATTCCTTCTCCCGCGGGGATGGAGGACCACAAGGATCAGGCGACAGAACAGCCAGTTTCTGCAAGCGCTGGCGAAAGTCTTGCTGAAGATCCAGATGCTCGGCCTCGGCGGCAACTCGCATGTCCGGCTTCAGTACCGAAAATGCATAGACACTCAGAGCAACAGCGATAAAGATTCGCGGTCTCATGATGGAACTCCTTCATTTGGCCGAAGAACTCGTAGCTCGAACCTTGCAACTGGACGTTCTGATGCAACGCAAAAAGAAAAGCGACTAATGACAACCGCTAGCCGAGTGGCTCGTCCCGCGTCGCTGGCGGAGGAATAATCTCCTGGCAGATGGGGCGAAGCGCGGCGGTGCTTGCCTGCATGCTCATGATCTTTCCTCCTTTCCAGCGACACATCCCGAGCCACCCACAGGGGTATTGGCTAGCGGAACCAGTAGCACAGACTTCAATCTGTGCAATCTTTTCTATGCAATCTTGAAATGGCTCTCACGGCTTCTTGGGTGATCGCTTCTGCGCGCTCACCGTCGGCGCTGGCGAATTTCCATCCGAATCCGCCGCGTCATCCGACGCCGCATTGTTATTTCCGTTCGTTATGCCCGAAAACGCCGAATGCATCACGTCGTTCGCGAAGAAGTTCTTGCCGTCCATCGGCACCATCATGATCTGCAGCTTGTCCGAGAGCCGCTCCGCGATAATTTTCTGAATCAGCATCGGATTCTGCTTCAAGACGCTTGCCTCGAATTTCATGCGCTCGGCATCAGCAGCTGCAGTGACGCGAATTCGGTTGGCTTCGGCCTCCGACAAATTCTTCTGGCGCTCGACTTCCGCCTTGCTATCGATGATCTTTGCCTGCGCCGCCGCTTCCGCGTTCTGCAAAGTGGCTTCCTTGCGCGCCTCAGCTTCCAGCTTGGTTTGCTCGATCTGCTTCTGTTTCAGCGGCAAGGTGTACTGCATCGAGTCCGCCTCGGCCTTCGCCTGCAACACACGCACCGCGGCTTGTCCTTCGGCCTGCTTCACGTCGCGCGCTTTCTGCGCCTCCGCTTCGAGCTCGGCGATCCGTACTTCCTTCAGCTTGATCTCTTGCTCAGTTCCCAGCCGCTCGTTCTCCTGCTCCTTCAGAAGCAGTCCTTCGAGCCCTTTCGCGTATTCCGCCGGAAGCTGCAAATCGCGCAGCAATACTTCGCGCACCAATATTCCGTCACTCTCCAGCCGAGCCGTAATCGCTGCTGCAGCCTTTGAACGCAACTCCTCGCGCTTCGTCGCAAAAATTTCCTGGGTGATGTAGTTCGGCGCAAGCTGGCGGTACGTTGTCGAGACTACCGGCGCGACTACTTCCTCTCCCACCGGCTGCGGCAAATTCGCGTGAATCGTATCCAGACGCCGCGGGTCCAGCCGGTACCGCACGGAAACCGCTAAACCGATGTTCAGGCCTTCGCGCGCCTGCACAACGAGCACTTCGTTGTCTGATTTCGCCGTGGCATTCGCCACCGTCGAATACACCTGCTCCCGCGTGTCATACAGCGCCATGCTATCGACGAGCGGCGTGACGAAGTGCA
>Ga0207145_1045_pt1 | contig 14298 bp, 13 predicted proteins | sample Alteio_BWMinHeat_35_FD_153578 | JGI IMG/M metagenome (GOLD analysis project Ga0207145, IMG submission 153578) | Enriched cells from forest soil in Barre Woods Harvard Forest LTER site, Petersham, Massachusetts, United States -... | ecosystem: Environmental > Terrestrial > Soil > Temperate forest >...
TTGTGCATCGGATCAAGCGACTATGCCAAAACCATGTATAGCTTCGATGAAGGCGAGCCCGATCCCGAACTCACTCGCTTCTCGATTGACCACGACCGCGCTTACATCCTGCCCATCGTTCATCGCGCGCGGGAGATCAACCCGGCCCTGTACCTCTTCGCGTCTCCGTGGAGTCCGCCAGGCTGGATGAAGGACAACAATGCGATGTTCGGCGGTACCATCCGGGCCCATTACCTCCCCGCCTACGCGAATTATTTTGTGAAGTTCCTGCAAGCGTACAAGGATGCCGGCGTAGAAATCAATTCTGTCAGTTCTCAAAATGAGGTCGATACCGACCAGGACAGCCGAATGCCCGCGTGCCTCTGGCCACAAGAAATAGAAGTTCGCTACGTGAGCCAGAACCTCGGGCCGGCTCTGGAAGCCGCCGGCCTCCAGACGAAGATCTGGCTCCTCGACCATGATTACAATCTTTGGGGCCGCGGCATCGCCGAACTTGATGACCCGGAGGTGAATAAATACACCAAGGCCATCGCCTGGCACGGATACGTGGGAAAACCAGAATGGGTCGAGAAAGTTTTGGCGGCGCATCCGGATGCTGAGATGTATTGGACGGAAGGCGGCCAGCACTTCGATGATGAGGACTATGCGACCTGCTGGTCGAAGTGGAGTTCCAAATTCACCGCGATCCTGAATAACGGCATGCGGGGTATCATCGGTTGGAACATGGCCCTTGATGAGACCGGCAAACCGAACATCGGTCCCTACAAGTGCGCCGGCTTGGTAACGATTAATTCACAAACGAAGGAAGTCACCCGCAGCGGACAATTCTGGGCGTTCGCCCACTATTCACGTGCCATGCAGCGCAACGCCGAGGTGATTGAATCGGAGGGAGAAATCACCAATGTACAGCACGTGGCGGTCGTGAATCCCGACGGCCAATTCGCCGCCGTTTTGACCAACACTGGCAAAACCCCGACCACCGTGCAACTGCGCGATGGAGCGAGTGCGGTCAAGGTCGACCTACCGGCCGATTCGGTTACGACGCTCATGTGGAAGTAACGCACGACTCGGTGGAACAAATGATGAGCGAAGAAAACTACATCGCGTTCGCCTGTCCGAAGTGTGGGAATTCTGTCGAATATCTGGAGGATTACGCGGGTACCGCCCAACCCTGTCCTTACTGCGGTGAGGACATCGTCGTTGCGATTGCCGGCGGAACGGAAGGTCACAGCCTGCCACTACCATTATCTACCCCACGCTTGATCTTGCGAAGGCTGGCATCCGCTGATCTCCCGGATATCCTGGAAATTCTAACCGATCCCGAAGTGTATCGATACGAGGAACGTGGGCCGCTGGATGAGGCCGAAGGAAAACAGTGGCTGGAGACCGCCGTGAAACAAAAGCTGTCGGACAGCGAGGGCAACTTGTCCCTTGGAATCGCGCAGCAGAATAGTGACAAACTGATCGGCATTCTGGGGTTCCGGTACAGTGATCGGGATCGACGCCAGGCTGATTTTGGCATCCAGGTAAACCGTAGTTATCAGAACAAGGGCTTTGGGTCGGAAGCGGCGGTCGCCTTCTTGATCTTTTGCCTTCGCGACATTGGGTTGCATCGGGTGACCGCCGGCTGTGATTGCAGTAATATTGCCTCCGTACGCTTGCTAACAAAGGTTGGCATGCGAAAAGAAGCTGAATATCGAAAAGACCGGTTCGTTGATGGCGAATGGGTCAACAGCTACCGCTTCGCGATGCTAGAAGAAGATATTCCTCACCGGTGATCGATACCTCTTCGGCAAAATCCGCCCCGACTACATCGTCTCGCCAAGCCAGTCGACCGTTTCAGTGATGACACGATTTTCCCAGATGTGCTTGTTGAATGTATGGTCCGCTCCAGGGACGATCACTTTCTTGACCACGCGCTTGTGTGCTTGGAGCACACGCTCGTACATGTCTGTGTGCAGGGCCGGAACGGTTTGGTCCTTCGAGCCGTGAAGGAGAAGAACAGGACATTGGGATTTCACCACCTCGCGCAACGGGCGCATCTCCGCAAACTGGCGAATGAAGGCCACACCGACGAGATTGCCATCCTGATCCGTGATGCCTGTTTCAGCCAGTGAGGAGACCGCCTCGGGTGTCGATAACTCGTCGAGAATACCTTCGCCTTCCGCTACCGGAGCCAGGAGCACGAGCGATTTGATGCGGTGCTTCTCGCGAGCGACGACGTGGGCCGCGACCGCCCCGCCCATGCTCAGCCCGATGAGTGCCAGACGTCGCGAGTTAATGCGTTTATGGCACGCCAGGAATTTGATCGCCTCCAACGAATCGGCCACTTCCGACCGAATCGTCATATCCTCGAAGTCCCCCGCGCTGTCGCCGGAACCCCGAAAATCAAAACGCAGGCTGGCGATGCCGTGCTCGGCGAGCGCCCGCGAGATTTTCACAAACATGCGGTGTGGCTCGACCTTCGTCCCGGTGAATCCATGCAGTAAGAGCGCCGCCGGAAAGCGGCCGGCTCCTTCGGGCAGATGCAACATCCCGACCACTTGCTGGCCCTTGGATTCAAAGACGACGGGGGTCTCCATGCCACGCGATAGTAAAAGCGGCCAAAGTCATTGTCAACGCGCCGCTCCGCCGCTACAGTGAGCCGCATGCCCGTCCAGTGCGACTATCACCTGCACACCCCGCTCTGCAAACACGCTGCGGGACCGATGGAGGATTATGTCCACCGCGGCATCGAACTCGGTCTGCGCGAGGTCGGTTTCTCCGACCACAATCCCTTGCCCGGTGGCCGTAGCACCAATGTGCGGATGACGGAGGCGGAACTCGACTACTACGTGGAGCGCGTGACGGAACTGCGCTTTCGTTACCGCGGCAAGATCGACGTGATGCTCGGCCTGGAAATGGATTACCTCGAAGGCCTCGAAGATTATCTGGCGCAACAACTCGCCCGCTATCCCTGGGATTACGTGATTGGCTCGGTCCACTTTCTCGATAATGCCTGCCGCGAGTCATCGTGGCCGCGTCCGTTCACCGGCGATGCCCGGGCTCACTACGCCCGCTATTTCGAGCGCCTGCGGCAACTGGCGCGTAGCGGCCTGTGCGATATCATCGCGCACTTCGACGTGGTGAAACGCTCGGGCCATCTGCCCGGTGAGCGTGAAGCCGAAGACGTCACCCGCACGCTACAGGAAATCAAAGCGGCGGGGCTCTGCCTAGAGATCAACACCTCGGGCTATCGCCATTCCGAGCTGCCCGAGCCGCAGCCGTACCCGATGCTCCCCATTGCCGAAGAGGCGTTGGCGCTGGGCATCCCGCTCACGGTCAATTCCGATGCGCACGCGCCGGATCAGGTCGGATTCAAATTCCGCGAGATCGAAACCTTTCTGAAGCGGAAGAATTGCCATCAGTTGGCGAAGTTCGACCGACGCAAACGCGAAATGTATTCGTTGTCGGAAGCGACCAACGCCGCCCTAGGATGAAATCGCCGGCTGGCGCTTCCGGGCCGCGGCGTCGTTGCGCCACGAGAAGATGATGTACAACCCCACCCCGACGCAAATCGCGCTATCGGCCACATTGAACGCGGGCCATTTGTATTGGCCAATATAGAAGAAAAGGAAATCCGTCACGTGATGGACGCGCACGCGATCGATTAGATTGCCAATAATCCCACCCGTAATCAGCCCGAGCGCGATGCGCGAACCCGGGCGATGCAGTTGAAACGTGCGACGGAAAAGATACATGGCCACAAGCGCCAGCAGTGAGATCACGACCAATACCAGATTACAGTCCTTGAGAATACTCCACGCGCTACCGGGGTTGGCCCAATTGACGAGGCTGAAGAAGCCGCCGATCACGACGCGGCTCTCGTCCTCGCTGAGGGAGCGCACCACGAGCCACTTCGTCAGTTGATCGAGCGCGGCTACCGCAACGGCGATGAGCGCGATCCATTGCATGGCACACCCGACAACGTTACTCCTCGGAATCCTCCGCCTCGCCGCCTTCCCCATCCGTGTCCTCGGTAAACATCGGGCCCTGGGGCGCCGGTCGACGGTGGTCTTTCTCAATCTCCGACTGGCAATTCACGCACAACCGTGCAAACGGCACCGCTTCCAGCCGCGCCTTCATGATGTTCTTCTCGCAGTTCCCGCAGACCCCGTACGTGCTGTGCTCGAGCCGCTTGAGAGCCTCTTCAATTTCATACAACGCTTCCTGCTCGTTCGACACGAGGCTCAAGGCAAACTCGCGGTCAAAATTATCGCTGCCCGCGTCCGCCATGTGCAGACTGTAGCCGCTCAATTCACCCGAGGCCTCCCGCTGGGTGCGTTTGAGGTTGTCGCTCGCGAGGAAGTTCACCCCGTCAATGAGATGATCGCGCAAATCAAGCAACAGTTTCTTGTACTTCGTTCCGTCTTCCTTGGAAAGTTTCAGCGTCTTCGCCGGACGATTCTCTTCCGCCAGCAGCGCGGCCTCGGCCGCCCGCTTTTTCGCCTCGGCCTTCGACACTTTCTCTATCGGCGCCACTTTGGCTTTTGCAATTGTCCCCATGGTCCCCTTCTTCGAAATTGCTTTCGGTTTCTCCACCTTGGTATTCTTGGCTTGTTTCTTCATAAACACCGTCGATCCCCTGCACGTTTCATGCCCGCTGTTTCACGACCTCCGCGCACCGCGCGCACAACTCCGCATGCGCCGCGTCGCTCCCAACATCCTCCGTCCATCGCCAGCAACGGATGCACTTCCTGCCGGAAGCCGGGCTGACTTTCACCCGTAATTCGCCGCCTGTCGATGGCGCGACCTTGACCTGCGACACGATCAACACCGTTTCTAGCACCGACCCGAGCGTCGACAACAACTCACGCGTCGCCTCGTTATTCGCCTCAATTTCCACCTGCGCTTCCAGCGACTTGCCAATCGTCTTGTCCTGCCGCGCCTTCTCCAACTCCAGCGAGGCGACCCGCCGGACGTCCAATATTCGTTCCCAGCGCGCTTCCAAGTCCGTGTCGCGTCGCGTCGCGTCCGCTACCGGAAACTTCGCCAAATGCACCGACTCCATCTCCCGCCCCGTCAACGAGTTCCAAACCTCGTCCGCCGTGAACGGCAGGACCGGCGCCAGGACCTTCGCCAGCGCCGCCACCGTCTCAAAAATGGCCGTCTGCGCCGACCGCCGCTCCGCCGAATTGGGCGCAAGCGTATACAACGGGTCTTTCATTACGTCAACGTAAAAGGACGAGATTTCCACGGCGCAAAATGCGTTCACCAAATGGTACACCCGATGAAATTCCAGGTTCTCGTACGCGTCCGTCAAATCGGCGACCAGCGCCTGCAAACGCGACAGCAACCAGCGGTCAATTTCCGCCAGTTTTTCGCGCGGTACCGCGTGCTTTGCCGGGTCGAAATCATAGAGATTCGCCAATAGTATCCGCAGCGTATTCCGTACCTTGCGATAGGTCTCGGAGACGCGCTCAAAAATCTCTTCCGACAACGGCACGTCTCCCTGGTAGTCCTCCGACATCACCCAGAGCCGCAACACATCCGCCCCGAACCGCTTGACGTACTCTTCCGAATTCGCGGGCTTACCCGCCGACTTCGAGATCTTCTGCTTCTTCCCGGTCTCCGCGACCTGCACCACCAAAAACCCATGCGTCGCCACTGTCCGGAAAGGCAACGCATTGTTGCCCGCCAAAGAAAGCATGATGGAAGATTGGAACCAGCCGCGATGTTGGTCGCTGCCTTCCATATATAAGTCCGCCTGCCACGCCGGGTGCTCCGCATCCGCTGTACCGCGCTGCAGTTCCGGCCGCCGCATCAACACCGCCCGCGACGACGAGCCCGAATCAATCCACACATCCAGCGTGTCGTGGGATTTGGTGGCCGCTTCGGGGCCTTTCCAATCTCTCGGCTTCAATGCCGCCCACAATTCCGCGACGGATTTTTCAAACCACACATTCGAGCCGTGCTTCTCGACGAGGTCAGCCGCGCCCCGGACAATCTGCGCATCGAGAATCGGGCCGCCCTCCGCATCATAAAACGCCGGGATCGGCACGCCCCACGCGCGCTGCCGCGAGATGCACCAATCGGGCCGCTGTTCAATCGTGCCGACAATGCGGTTCTCGCCCCACTTCGGCACCCACTTCACTTTGCGCACTTCTTCGATGGCGCGCTGCCGCAGGTTGAGGTGATCGAGCGCGACGAACCACTGTTCCATCGCGCGAAAAATAATCGGGTTCTTGCACCGCCAGCAGTGCGGATACGAGTGCGTGACCTCGCTGTAACCCGCCAGCGCGCCGATGCTCTGCAGATGCTCGACAATGGACTTGTTCGCCTTGAAAACAAATTGACCCGCGAACTGCCCCGCATCCTTCGTGAAGACACCGCCGTCATCAACGGGCGCGAGGGTTTCCAGCCCGTACTTCTGGCCGATCTCGTAATCCTCCGCGCCGTGACCGGGGGCCGTGTGCACCAAACCCGTGCCCTGCTCCAGCGTCACATATGGCGAAATGACAAAAGGCGAATCGCGCTCGATAAAGGGATGTCGCGTAACAAGCTTTTCCAGTTCATCGACAGCAACCTTTTGCTGCACCACCAACTCGACCCCACACGCCTGCGCCACCCGCTCGACGAGTCCTTCCGCCAAAATCCACGTCTCGCCGTTGGGCGCTTTCACCCGCACGTACGTCAAATCGGGCTTCACCGCGATCGCCAGGTTGGCCGGCAACGTCCACGGCGTCGTCGTCCAGATCACGGCGAACTCCTTGTCGCGACCTTTCACGGGAAACTTCACGTACACTGTCGGCGACACGTGATCGGCATACTCGATCTCCGCTTCCGCCAGCGCCGTGCGACACGTCGCGCACCAATAGATCGGTTTCTTGCCGCGATAAACGAACCCCTTCTCCACGATGTCCGCAAACAGCCGCAGCTCGTCCGCCTCGTACTCCTTGTTGAGCGTCAGGTACGGATGTTCCCAATCCCCCAGCACGCCGAGCCGCTTGAACTGCGTCCGCTGGATGTCGATATACTTTCGCGCATAAACGTCGCACGCCGCGCGAATCGCCGCCGGGTCCGCCGTGGTATTGCCCGCCTTGCGCATGTCCTGGGTGACCTTGAATTCGATGGGCAATCCGTGGCAATCCCAGCCCGGCACATACGGCGCGCGAAACCCGCTCATCGTCTTGTACTTCACCACGACATCCTTGAGCGTTTTATTGAGCACGTGACCGATGTGCGCATCGCCATTGGCAAACGGCGGGCCATCATGCAGCACATACAAGGGCGCACCCGCGCGACCCGCCATGATCTTCTCGTAAAGTTTGGCAGAGTCCCAGCGCGCCAACATCTCCGGCTCCCGCTGCGGCAGGTTCGCCTTCATCGGGAACTCCGTCTGCGGAAGATTCAGCGCATCCTTGTAATTTGCCTGCGTCTCAGTCATTTGTGCCCGCCAAGAGCGGGCAAAAGTATCACGCATGCAAGGGCGTGTCAACGCGGAGCACCGCGACTGCCTGCCCCGAATTCGTCTCGGCTGTGAATGTGGGAGGGACGTCACCATTGCAATCCTCTCGTCGATCTGTTCTGTAGCGGCGGTCTATGACCGCCGTTAATATCGAGACCCATACACCGATCGTTCATCCGTCCTCCTGCAAATCTTCGTGCCCTTCGTGCCTTCGTGGTGAACAAACTGTTCTGGCGGAAAAAACGAACCCATTTGTCATTTTTCTGCAATTTACACAAGAGCCTAATCAAGAAACACATCCAATCGATTTTGACATAAATCGATTTGGGTTCGTTTCGCAGAAACATGTGTTTTTGCGCCCCTCCTCCCCCAAGTTGTCACCCTGAGTCCCGTCATGCGACGGGATCCCGCAGGATTGCGGGACTTGTCGAAGGGTCTCAGTCGTCGCCGTTCCTTCCTAGCGAAAGTCGGTTTTTCAAAGAACCGCCCCGACTATACCCCTCCCACCACACCCTGTCCAGTAAAATTATCATTTTACGATAGCGCAGAATGCCCCTTCCCTGAAGAGTGCTTTCTATTGACATGCAGCCCAACAAAACCCTACGATAGCATTAGCGAGTTAACCCTTTTTCGAAAGGAAGCCTGTCATGATGCCGACCACGCGTCGTCCTTATACCCGCCGCTCTTTCCTGCTCCCATTGCTCCTCGCAACCCTCTGCTTGCCACCGGCCATCCTTGCCGACACAATAACCATTGTCAGCGGAAACGGATCCATCGGCTCGTCCGACCCAGTCGTTCAGGTCTCCACCGACAGCGGCGCCACGTATAACCCCGCCACGATCATACCGACCGACTCCCATTATAGCGTGATCCCGAGAACCCAATGGCTCGCGTTCAACAGCAGCGGCTTCGGTCTCCAGAACACCGACATGCTGTTTCGCGTCGGGTTTACCTTGCCCGCTGGTTACTCCAGTCCCCAGTTGTCGTTGTCGGTATTTGCGGACAACGTCGCTACCGGCATCCTCAATGGCGTCATCTTCGGTGGCCAGCCGTTCGCGCAGATTTATGAAAATTTCACGAACCCTCCCTCGGTGTTTACGACATCCAACCCCGGGCAGTTTCAGGTTGGCCAAAACTTCCTGACCGTTTACCTCTACAACTTCACCGACCCCTCCGGCGTCGATTTCAAAGCCACCATCACCTTCGTCCCCGAACCATCCACCTTCGTGCTGGTGGGCGCAAGCCTGCTCGGGGGATTCCTCATACTAAGAAAGCGATCCGGTTTCGAGCGCTTCTAGAGGCCAGTCCCATAGCTCTCAGCGGACGGCGGGCTGAGCCAGCCCGCCCTACCAAAGGCACGGTAGGGCGCGGTGGCCCCACCGCGCCGCAGGACGTCTAAGTTTATGAGATAGCCCCTACGGCGTAATATCAAACCGATAAAACCCCTGCGGCCCCACCGCCCCGCCAAAGTTGGTCAGCGTCAGGAGCGCCCCGATACTGTTGGTGAGAAATAGGTATCCCGTATATCACGGCTGTTTTACGCGGAAGAATTCCTGCGGGACGCCGTTGCTGATGGGAAAGGACACCGGCGCGGCAAGGCCGTTACCAGTGAAGTTTGTGAGGTAGAACCAGTTCGTCGTTGTCAGATCCAAATTGGCTTGCACGGTGTAACTTTGGTTGGAAACCGTCGCGAAACTCATTGCGAAGTTGCCTCCCGACAGATTTGCTGAGAGAAATTGCGGAGGCGGTGGTGAAAGTTGTTGAGCCAAACAACTGGGTATTTGGAGAGTTCCACCTTCGGTTATATTCAGTTGAAACAGACCAGCATCGTTCTGATATATAACAGAAAGAGTCTTCACATGTCCAAATGCGGGGTCGCCGCCCATCGTGCTATTGTTGACAGACATATTTACTGTATTGCTGAAAACATTTGCTTGGATGATCGAAAGGACATTGTTGGAGGTTCCGTTCGCGCCATAGAAGGCCTGAAGAATTACGAGGTTCGATGCTGTCGCGGGCGCGTTTGAGCATACGCTGGGCTGGACGACCGTAAGCATTTGTGTCCCAATTACAACAGTACCTGTTAATGTTAGTCCACTGACGTTTGGCTGAACAGAGCAAAATATGCTGGTGGAAAACATGCCACTTGATTGTGATACGGAAATCCAGCTGTTTGAATTTTGAACCACCCAGCAGCAAGAGGATGTGTCGGTTACCGAGATGTTGAAAGACCCTCCTGACGGGTTAATGGCTTGGAATGTCGGGGATATGGAGATGCTACAAATCGGAGGTGGTGAAGTTGAAATCTGTGTTATCGCAAACGCATGTCCGTCGACATATATGGTTCCCCTTCTCGGCGGTGGTGGCGGCGGTGGACAACCAGAAGAAGAAATGCTTTGAACCGCGTACGCCACTGTACCGCTACCGCAACCACTACTCGGCCCTTGAATCTGAATCCAATCACTATTTGGCGTATCAACAGACCAGCAACAATCGTTTGAAGCATCTATCTCAATAAGCCCATAGCCGCCATTCTCCTCAAATATCCAGTCGGCTGGGTAGTTCTCGACTGAGTAACTACAGGATTCCGTTATACCAGTGGTGATAATACTAAAATGCAAAACCTGACCATACAAGGCTGAAAATGTAAAGGTCCGCGAGTCAGATGTGTCGGTGACTGAGACTCTACTTGATTTGTTAAATGCCGATAGCGTTGCCTGATATGTGGCATTCGATGCCAAAAAATAACTCAAATTAAAGGAACTACAACTAGGACTGCACCCTGCTCCGAGTCCATTAGCCGACGGGACACCCATTTCGGTCGCCGGACCGCTCCAAGACACCACCGCGTTGTTCGGGTCGAGTATCAACTTTCCATCACCCGACCAATTTGGATTTGTCAACATCACGATGGCGGCCGGATAGGTAGTGGACGATGAAAACGAAACTTTTGGTGTAAAATTCGTTCCATTCTCTGAAACGGCAAAAGTATATGTTCCGGTTGGGAATTCAGTATCCAAACTGGACCGCGACGCGAATGGAACTTCATAAACATAGCTCACGATCGGATTGGGAAGGTAGGGGCTTATTGGGGGCAACGACACCTGCGCCGATGAGAACTCGCCTTGAATCGAAATATCGAAACTATACGGAGCATTTGTATCGAGGACAGTGACTCCCGAGACTGTCTGATCATAGTTGATCTGCTTTATGACGCGCCCGTCATCGGCCGCCACATCAGGCAAATTGCCTAATGGAGTGATCGACACGAACACCACGACGATAAGTCTCAGTAATCTTCCAGTCGCCAGCCCGACAGTAATCGGTTTGTTCATACCTGACACTTCTCTTACAAACGTTGCCTCACCCGCTTCTCAGTAAGCTGATTGTAGCAATCCGGCAACTCCAAGTCGAGCCTTTCCACCCGCCAATCCCCTGCCCTGTCGCCCATTCTACTTCGTGTTCTTCGTGTCTATTTCGTGCAATTCGTAGAAGGCGGCTCGGAACGCACACGCCAATCAAGTTCCGTAGCATCGGTCTGATCCGCCCGCTGACGTTCTTCCTCACGCTCTCGCGCGTCCGACCATCGCCGTTCTTCGTCGAGCCTTTGCGTGAGCGTGTTGTGCCGACGTCCAAACCGAAATTCCAAATACGGACCGCTAGCGGCAAGGCGCAGGACAGTTTCGTGGCCGACAGCCGTGGCACCGGTGATCGCCCGGCCGTGAACGACGATGCCGTTGCGACCGAGGGCCGTGACGCTCCAGCCGGCTTCCGATCGAGTGAGTTCCCCGTGCATCCGCGAGACGGACGTGTCGCTGAGGACCACATCATTCGTTTCGCCACGCCCAATCCGAATCATGGACGCCCCCTCAAACTCCCAACTCTGCACCGCATAGCCCGCCACCGGGTCCAGCAGGCTGATCGTTACTACGGAGTCAGGTGCTTCAGGCATCGCAAATTCCTCGCGGATGCTGGATAACACGCCGCCTCTAGAAATACAAGCGCGGACCGGATTTTGTCACCCTGAGCGAAGCGAAGGGTCTAGTCTGAATACGGGACAGATTCTTCGCTTCGCTCAGAATGACATCGCTCGAGGGTGAGACTCGCCGCGGGTCTTACGCCCCCGGCTTCGCCGCCATCTTCTTGAAAAACTCCATCGCCCGTTCCTGTATCTGGGCAGTCGTCAATTCTTCCTTGTGAGTCGCGATCCACCACGTGTTCTCCGCCACGTCCTTTAACGATCCGCTGCGATCACCGTAAAACATATCCGCCGGTTCCATCGTGGACACCCCGCCCGCAGCGACGGCCTGCTTGTACGTGGCATCCACATCAGGCACATAAAGGTAAAGCATTGACGGTAGCGGCTTCCACGGGCTCTGCGGTTCACCAATCATCAAAATCGAATCTCCCACCAGCACCTGCGCATGAAGAATCGAACCATTAGGCCGCGCAATCTTCGCCCGCTCCACCGCGCCAAACGCCTTCTTCAAAAAATCGATGAGCCGCCCAACATCCGGCACCAAGAGATAAGGCGTGATCGAGTGACAGCCTTCGGGGACTGGATTGACCTTCATGCTTCGTTGTTTTGCGCCACGCACTCCAAAAAATCAAGGCGCGAATTGAACGGTTTCTCTCAAACTTTGTCGGCCACTTCCCGCTTTCATTCCATTTCGATTGTGCTAGCCTTTCGCATCATGAACTCAAAAGCACGCTACGCTTCTGTATTGGTTGTTTTCAGTTCGGTCTTCGCGACCACTCTCCTGGCCCAGGCACCCAAAGTCGATTTTCCGCAGGCGAGTCCCACCGCGACTCTCAAGCAGCACATCGGTCTCACCGACATCGAGATCACCTATTCCCGCCCCAGCATCAAGGGACGCATGATCTTCGGCGGTCTCGTTCCTTACGGTGAGGTGTGGCGCACGGGCGCGAACGCCTCCACCAAGATTTCCTTTTCGACCCCCGTGAGGCTCAATGGCCACGATATTCCCGCCGGCCGATACGCGCTCTTCACCATCCCCGGCGAGGACGAATGGACCATCATCCTCTCGAAGAACACCAACGGCTTCGGGGCCTTCGGATACAAACCCGAAGAGGATCTGGTACGTTTCACGACTCCTTCCAAGAAACTTACGGACACGAGCATTGAGACATTCGTCATCGAGTTCAACCACATCCAGGACGAATCCGCCGTTCTCAATCTGGCTTGGGATAAAACCGTCGTCCCGATCAAGCTCGAACTCGATGTGGTCGGCAAGGTAACGGCGCAAATCGATGCCGCCATGGCCTCGACGAACAAGCCGCAGCCGCAATTCTATTTCCAGGCCGCGACGTTCTACTTCAATCACGATATGGACTCGAAGAAGGCCCTCGCGTGGCTGGATACCGGCCTCGTCGACAAGCCCCGCATCGCCTACGAATTGCTCAACCTGAAGGCGAAGATCCTCGCGAAGCAGGGTGACAAAGCCGGCGCGATTGCCGCCGCCAAGGAATCCAGTGACCTGGCGATCAAAGCCGAAGGCGCTTCCAGCTCCTGGGCAAAAATGGATCAGGACCTCATTGCCAGCCTCCAACCAAAACCGTAATCCAAGTTCATCCAAAGTACGGGAGACAAAATATGAACCAATTCAAGTCCGCGCTCGTGATCGCTGCAGTTATCCTCAGCGCCTCACCGCTGATGGCCCAGCAGAAACGCGTCAGCCCTCACGACACCATCAGCACCGTCATCGACGGCAACCGCGTCACGATTGTCTACGGGCGTCCGTACACCAAGGACCCCAAAACCGGTGAGGCTCGCAAAATCTGGGGCGGCTTGGTGCCTTACGGCGCAATCTGGCGCACCGGCTCCGACGAAGCCACGCTCCTCATCACCCAGAAGCCGATTTCCTTCGGCGATACGACGATTCCAGCCGGCGCCTACACGCTCTGGACCCTGCCGAACGAAGACGGTACCGCCAAGCTCGCCATCAATAAACAAATCGGCCAATGGGGCGCCAGCCGGGGGAGCTTGAAAGAAATCTATGATGAGTCCCTGGATGTGGCGCGGATCGATCTGAAGAAAGCTGCACTGGACAAGCCCGTCGATCAATTTACCATGGCGATTGAGAAGAATCCGTCCGGCGGGGGTCTATTAAAGCTGATGTGGGAAAGCACGCAGTACTCAGCGCCGTTCACGGTCAAGAAATAGCCGGCAACGGCGCAGGGGATTTCTCGGACGATCAGTATCGCGCATGAATCTAAGAATTCGACTCCTCGCCGTCGTTGCGTCTATGCTAATCAGTTTCCCCGTCGCCACCCGCGCCACCGAACCACAATCGGCGTCGGCGATTCTGCAGGAACTCCGCAGTTTCCGCGAAATGGGCAGCGTCCTCTACATCGCCGCTCATCCCGACGACGAAAACACCCGTCTCATCGCCTACCTTTCACGCGGTCGCGGCTACCGCACCGGCTACCTTTCCATAACGCGCGGCGATGGCGGCCAGAACCTGATCGGCTCCGAGTTGGGCGAAGAACTCGGCGTGATCCGCACGCAGGAGTTGCTCGCCGCCCGGCGGGTCGATGGCGGCCAGCAGTTCTTCACGCGCGCCCTCGACTTCGGCTTCTCCAAGGATTACCGCGAAACATTCCGCATCTGGGATCGCCAGCAAGTGCTCGCCGATGTCGTCCGCGTCATCCGTGAATTCCAACCCGATGTCCTCATCACCCGCTTCTCGACCGAACCCGGCAACACGCACGGCCACCACACCGCCTCGGCCATCCTCGCCGTCGAAGCCTTCAAGCTCGCCAGCGATACGAATGCTTTCCCCGATCAGTTGCACGACCTGAAACCCTGGCAACCGAAACGCATCCTCTGG
>Ga0207145_1071_pt1 | contig 14257 bp, 9 predicted proteins | sample Alteio_BWMinHeat_35_FD_153578 | JGI IMG/M metagenome (GOLD analysis project Ga0207145, IMG submission 153578) | Enriched cells from forest soil in Barre Woods Harvard Forest LTER site, Petersham, Massachusetts, United States -... | ecosystem: Environmental > Terrestrial > Soil > Temperate forest >...
CAAATCGACGGGGTGTATCTCCTGCCACACTTCGACGGACGAGCCGACGATGCATCCCACAAAAACAGTTTTTCTCGGCTGCACAGACTGTCATGGCGGCAATTCTTCGATTTCTGTTTCTTCTGGCGCAGCGCCAAAATCTTCCGAATACAACGCCGCCAAAGAAAAGGCCCACGTCCGGCCGCGGGACGCGAGCTTCAAGAACCGTTCCGCTTTGCCGGAGCGCACATTCACAAAATGGCTCGCGGAGTCTGCCGAGTACATCAAGTTCGTGAACCCCGGCGATTTGCGCGTTGCGACGGAAACATGCGGCGCGGAAGGTTGCCATGCCAAGGAAGTCCGCGCGTCTTCCACAAGCATGATGACCCACACGGGTTTTCTGTGGGGCGCGGCGCTCTATAACAACGGCGGCTATCCCACAAAAAATACGCGCTTCGGCGAAAACTACGACCGCAACGGCAAGCCGCAATCCATCAAAACATCTCCGCCTCCGACGCCGGAAGAGACGCGCGCGAAAGGCGTGCTAGCCGAGCTCGACCCGCTTCTCCGATGGGAGATTTCACAGCCAGGAAATGTCCTGCGCGTTTTTGAACGCGGCGGCGAAAAAAAAGCCGAACTCGGCAATCCGAATCGCGAAGAAGATCCCGGCAAGCCTGACGCCAAGCTGAGCGATCGCGGGTTCGGCACGGAGTTGCGCACCGACCCTGTTTTCCTCGGCCTGCAGAAAACGCGGCTCGTCGATCCGGTGATGTCTCTGCCCGGGACGAACGATCATCCCGGGGACTATCGCGCGAGCGGCTGCACGAGCTGCCATGTGGTGTATGCAAATGATCGCGATGCCTCGCACTCGGGTGCTTACGCGCAATTTGGCCACTCGGGTTTCGGTGCTTCTTCCGATCCGACTATTCCCAAAAACGAGCCGGGCCATCCCATCAAGCATGTTTTCACGCGCTCGATTCCTTCGAGCCAGTGCATGGTCTGCCACATTCATCCGGGCACGAACATGCTCACGACGTATTTCGGGTTGACATGGTGGGACAACGAAATTGATGGCGACAAAATGTATCCGCCGAAGCAACGCAATCCGACGGAAGAGCAACGCTACCAGTCATTTGTGCGCAACCCGGAAGCGGCTGCCGCCCGCGGCCTCTGGAGCGATGAAAAATTTCTGGAGAATCTCGGCAGTCCCGAATTCAACGCGAAATTAAAGACCACGCAGTTTGCCGATTTCCACGGGCATGGCTGGGTTTTCCGTTCCGTGTTCAATCACGACCGAAAAGGGAATTGGCTGGACAAAGATGGCCGGAAAATCGCGTTCGATGATCCCGATCGCTTCGGCAAGGCGGTTCATCTTGCGGATATTCATCTGGAAAAAGGAATGCAGTGCAACGACTGCCATTTTGCGCAAGACAATCACGGCAACGGGAAAATTTACGGCGAGCCTCGCGCCGCTGTCGAAATCGACTGCATCGATTGCCACGGCACGATTCGCAACAAAGCGACGCTCATCACTTCCGGTCCCGCCGCGCCTGAAGGCGGACGCCATCTCGACGCTCTGCGCACGCCGTGGGGACTTCGCCGCTTCACCTGGCGCGCGGATGGAGCGTTAATTCAGCGCTCGATGTCCGAGGAAAACAAAGAGTGGGAAGTGGTGCAGACGGCGGATACGGTTACGCCGGGCAACGTGCACTTCAGCATGAAGTCCTTCCGCGCGAAATTAATGATGAAGGACGGCACGGTCGCTTCGCAAATGCCGCAGGACGACGAGCATCTCGCGCACGCGAATTCTTCGATGACGTGCTATTCGTGCCATACGTCGTGGACGCCGACCTGCTTCGGATGCCACTTGCAAATGACGGCTAACGCGCGCAAGCCCATGCTGCACAACGAAGGCCTCACCACGCGCAACTACACCAGCTACAACTTTCAAGTTCTTCGCGACGACATTTACATGCTTGGCGTGGACGGTACCGTCACCGGCCACCGCATCGCGCCGGCGCGTTCTTCGTGCGCGATTCTCGTTAGTTCGCAAAACGCGAACCGCGACTGGCTCTATTACACGCAGCAGACCATTTCCGCTAGTGGATTTTCCGGCGAAGCCTTCAGCACGTTTGTACCGCATGCCGTTCGCGCAAGAGAGACGAAGCAGTGCAGCGATTGCCACGTCTCCGCCGCGAACGATAACAACGCGTGGATGGCGCAGCTTCTGCTGCAGGGCACGAACTTCATGAATTTCATGGGCCGCTACGTTTACGTGGCCACCGGCAAGAAGGGTTTCGAAGCGGTCGCCGTCGCCGAACACGATGAGCCCGAGGCCATCTACGGAAGCGATCTTCATCGCATCGCGTATCCCGACAATTACAAAAAGTTCGTCGGCCGTGGCCGCGAGCTTTCCATCGCATCGAGCCACGAAGGAAATGTTCTCGATATTCAGGCGCGCGGCGAGTACGCCTATGCCGCAACGGGTTCCGGCGGTCTGCGCGTCTATGACATCGCCAACATCGACAATAAAGATTTTTCCGAGCGCATGACTACAGCGCCTGTTTCGCCTTTCGGCCAGCGATTCTTCGTACCAACTAAAAATGCGCTTGCCATTGCGTCGCCTACCACTCTTGGCGTCGATCCGTTGCGCAAGCAACTCCCCGAAAACGAAGAACAACCCATCCATCTTCTCTATGGTTTTCTCTACGTCGCCGATAAAGAGGAAGGCCTCGTCATCGTCGGCAACCACGATCTGAAATCGAAGAGTCCCGGCGTCGGAACGCTGCTCGATGGCAATCCCGCCAACAACTTCCTCAAGCGCGCCCTCGCATTCAATCCCAATGGCGTTCTGACTGGCGCGCACCGCATCACCATCGCAGGAACGTATGCGTACATCCTTACCGATAAATCGCTCGTCGTCGTCGATCTCGATAATCCTCTCGTGCCTCACGTCACAGCCACCATTGGCGCTCCGGATTTGGACAATCCACGCGGCATCGCTGTGCAGTTCCGTTATGCGTTTGTAGTGGATCGCTACGGCCTGAAAACTTTGGACGTGACCGACCTCGCGCATCCCAAAATGACGGAGAAGGGGCGAGTGGCGTTGGACGATGCTCGAAACGTCTACGTAGCCAGGACGTATGCGTATATAGCTGCCGGCAAAAATGGAGTAGGAATTGTTGACGTAGAAAATCCAGAAGCCCCGCGTTTGGATCAGGTTTTTAATGCCAACAGGCAAATGCATGAAGTAAACGACATCAAGATCGGAATGGTCGCTGGCAGCGCATTTGCGTTTGTCGCGGACGGCTACAACGGGTTGCGCGTATTACAGATCGTTTCGCCGTGGGACGATCCAGCGCACTTCTCAGGCTTCAGCCCGCGCCCTACTCCAAAACTGATTGCAACGGCGCAGACCCACGGCCCCGCGCTGGCCATCTCCAAAGGCATCGATCGCGACCGCGCTGTCGATGAATCCGGCAACCAGCTCGCCGTGTTTGGCCGCCGCGGCGCCCGCCCACTGAATCGCGCGGAAATGCAGCGCCTTTATATGCACCCAGGCAACGGCATGTTTTATTCCGTGACGGATGGACAGGTCGAATCTCCGCGCGCGGCCACGATCTCATCACCAAAGTCCTTGTTTGATCGCGCGCGCAACTGGCTGAATTCCTTTTTCTGAGGTTACGTTTATGAATCGCCGCAAATTTCTCGACGCAGCACTCAAAACAGTATCGGCCGCTTCCTGCGCCCCGGTGTTCACCAACACCCTAAGCGCACTCGCGCCACAAAATCCAACCTCTGCGACTTCGCGCAATGCCAACGCTCCGCGCCCGCAACTCGCCATCACCATGGACGACCCTCGCCTAAACCTGGAAGCCAACCTCCGCTGGCCCGACGCCAACAGCCGCATCTTGAGAGCACTCGATAGCCGCAACGTTCGCGCAGCTCTCTTCGTTTGCGGCATGCGCGTTGACGAAGCCGACGGCGCCAAGCTGCTCTCCGCTTGGGACCAAGCCGGCCACCAAATCTGCAACCATTCCTATTCCCACATGAACTACTGCAGCACGCGGACCGGTTATTCCGACTTTGCTGTCGACTTCCTTAAAAACGAAAAAATCATCGCGCCGTATCACAACAAAACGCTTCTCTTCCGCTACCCGTTCCTCAAAGAAGGCGACACAGCCGACAAACGCGATCGCTTCCGCACGCTGCTGAAAGAAAGCAGCTACCGCGTCGGCCACGTCACCATCGACGCCTCCGATTGGTACGTCAACCAACGCATGGCGGATCGGCTCATCAAAGAACCCAAGTTCAATATCAACCCCTATCGCGACTACCTGATCGCGCATCTTCTGGACCGCGCCGCTTTCTACCGCCAACTCGCGATGGACGTCCTCGGCCGCGACATCCGCCACACGTTGCTCATCCACTACAACACGCTCAACGCCCTGGTCCTGCCAGAGGTGATGGCAGCTTTCGAGACCGCCGGCTGGCAATGGATTGACGCCTCTCTGGCCTTCCAGGACGAAGCCTTCCGCCTTCAACCCAAAACCCTCCCCGCCGGGGAGAGCCTGGTTTGGGCCTTGGCCTCCGAAACTGGCCGGTTCAAGGACCGGCTCCGCTACCCCGGGGAGGACGACGTCTACGAGGAACCCAAGATGAAGGCTCTGGGTCTCTAAGCCCCCTGCTCCCTTAGCTCCGGCGCCCCTGATGGTACAGTGCACTTTTTTCACTTTTCCTTCGCCGTCGGTAACTCGTTCTAGGTACGTCTTTTGCACCTTTTGGACCCTCAAAAGGGCACACATCTCCTTTTGTTTGTATCTTTTAACCTTAGGGAACATCTAACCAAGGTATAATGGTCCGTTCACGCTTTTAACGCATAGCACCCATCAAAATAATTCGTGGGGCACCTCCTGTGAACAAGGGCTATGGTTGTAAGCGTAGGGGGTATTGGCACTGCTTCCCAGAGCAGGCCCACCTCGCCGAAGGCGAGAATAAGGTTGCTCTAGACGAGCGCAAAACGAGGGGTAAGAAGGAGTACTAGGACATGCTTAAGCACTATTTACTGGCGAGCGATTTTGACCAGACATTGAGCTTTAACGACTCGGGAGTCGCTCTCTCCGAGCTCATCGGCTTTCATGGGTTCCACGACAAGGTTAAGGGCCTTGCGGAAATGAACCTGGTCCAACAGGGCGCTGAACTCAGCTACCTGATTTTGCACGATCCGGACTTTCGTCGCGTTCGCAAGGATCACCTGATCGAAACCGGAAAGCGCATCCGCTTGAAGCACAACGTCGCCCTTTTCGCGAAAGCTCTCGACAATCTCGCGGAGGGCTACAAATTTCACTTCAACGTGATTTCCGCGGCGCCACAGGAAATCATTCAGTCCGCGCTCGAGGGAATCGTTCCGCCGCAGAATATTTTCGGCACGCGCTTCCGCTACAACGAATCGAACGGGGAGGTCGAATCCATCGTTCGCGCTTCCGCGGGTTGGGGCAAAATCACGGTGTTAGAAGAGCGCCGCGCCGAACTCAGCATCAGTCACGATCACATCATCTACATGGGCGACGGGAGCTCGGATATTCCGGTGATGATGCACGTCAATCAGCATGATGGCTTGACGATTGCAGTCTCCGAAGCCAAGTTCATCACCCGCGTCGCAAAGCGCACCGTGCTTAGCGATAACGCCATGAGCGTGCTTGTTCCCGTACTCGAGAAAGTTCTGGGTTGGGATTCGGCGCACATCCGAAAGCTGTTCGCGTCTTACGGGCTGAATTTGCTGGAGTGGGACAAGGTGCGCACTGACATGCTCACCATTCAGGATTCGGCGCAGCCTGGCGTCCTGTCTCAAGCGCAAGCCCAATAACTTGTGACTTAAAATGAAGCGGGCGGCTATTCCTCGCGAGGATAGCCGCCCAATTTTTTCCCGGAACTACAACGGCGAACTAAGAGCCGAATTTAAATTCAATAATCTCCGACGTCTCCTTCGGCCCGGGCTCAAATTCAGATTGCATCGCTGCTTTTTCCGCTTCCGTCGCGAGCACCGGATGACCGCCGATCACGTGCGTTCGTTTCACTCTGCCGTCAGCCCCGATGGTTACCTCGATTTTTACCACACCTGTGAGGTTCAGCTTCTTGGCAAGCTCAGGGTACTGGGGTTTTCCCATCACCTTGACCCTGCGCTTTGATCCCGGGGCATCGCCCTCTTGCGCGCGCAGAAAGGGTGCTGCGCCGCTTCCCATGCCGAGGACGACGAGCAAACACACTGCCAGTATTCGCTTTGCCTTATTCACTATCATGTCCTTAAAGCCGGAAACTCCGGCGAGGTAAATACCGGCTTGTAATTGCACTTGCCGCGCCAGAGCGAAGGGAATTTCACTTCTGTAAAAGTTTTATTGGAAATCACTTAGATTCAAGAACTTATGGGGGCTAGCAAGAAACAGATGTTGCCGTAGAAGTCGGAATTTATCTGGGGTTCATCTCAGAGCTCAATCGATTTAACTGGGTTTGTCTCGTTTTGAGACGTCCGGAGCGGCGTTAGGTCGGTTGTCAGGTCCTTGCGATTCCTCCACTATTCAACATTTGTTTCACGCGCCTTTTGGGATTAACCCTGGAGAATGGCCTTCTCGTTTTGCGCATATCGCGTCGTCGGTTACAATTTCTGCGCGGAGGTCTCATGTCCAAGAAATCCATTCTCATGCTCATTGGCGACTACGTGGAAGACTACGAAGTGATGGTGCCCTTTGAGGCGCTACAGATGGTCGGCCACACCGTTCACGCCGCCTGTCCCGGAAAAAAATCTGGTGAGTTTGTGGCTACCTGCATCCACGATTTCGAAGGCGATCAGACGTACACGGAGAAGCGCGGGCACAATTTTGCGCTCAATGCCACGTTTGACCAGGTCAAGCCGGAAGACTACGACGCCTTGATGATTCCCGGCGGCCGCGCAGTCGAATACCTTCGCCTCAATCCGCGGGTCATCGAGATCGTCCACCACTTTTCGAAAACCAATAAGCCGCTTGCGGCGATTTGCCATGCGCCGCAAGTTCTCGCTGTTGCGGGAGTCTTGCACGGTAAAAAGTGTAGTGCTTATCCGGCCACCGGCCCTGACGTAACTCTCGGCGGCGGCACGTACGTGAGCCTCCCCATGAACGAAGCCATTGTCGACGGCAACCTGGTCACGGGCCCGGCTTGGCCTGCGCTCCACGCCTGGCTCGCCAAGTTCCTCGGCTTGCTAGGCACACAAATTCAACCCTAAATCGACGCAACCGAAGATCATTGAAAGCGCGGCCGAAATTTCATCATTGATCTGCCCTTCCTAAATATCTGTCGTGCGTGGATAATTGTTGGTTCGCTACTACTCGGAAAGGGCTCTGCAACATGGCAAACATCAACACCAAAAAAGGCGTTATCGGCATTCTCACTGGCGGCGGCGACGTGCCCGGCCTCAATCCCGCGATTCGTGGCGTCACCACTCGCGCGCTTCACGAGGGTTATCAGGTCATCGGCTTCCGCCACGGTTGGGCTGGCCTCGTCGAAATGGTCCGTGAAAAGGACTACGACAATTCCGACAATTTTCTGATACTCACCCAGGAAGTGGTCGATCGCGCGGCCCGGACCGGCGGTACGTTCCTCCATTCTTCGCGCACAAATCCTGGCCGCGTCAGCAAGTCTGGCATTCCCGCACATTTGAAAGGCGCATTCAGCGCGGAGAAAAACGACCTCACTCCCGAAGTTCTGAAAAACCTGGCGTGGCTTGGCATCGACACGCTCATTCCCATCGGTGGCGACGACACGCTCAGCTACGGCGTTCGTCTGCACAAAGAAGGATTCAAGGTTATTGCCATCCCCAAGACGATGGACAACGACGTGCCCGGCACTGACTACTGCATCGGCTTCAGCACTTGCGTCACCCGCACTTTGCAGCTCGTCAATGGCCTCCGCACTTCGGCTGGTTCTCATGAGCGCTTTATGGTTATCGAAGTTTTCGGCCGCTACGCCGGCTACACGGCGATGCTGCCCACTATGGCCGGTGCCGCCAACCGCTGCGTGATCCCCGAGTACAAATTCAACATCGAGCGCCTCACCGAGCTTCTCGTCCACGACCGCAACAAAAACCCTAGTCGCTATTCCACAGTTCTCGTTTCGGAAGGCGCAACGTTCGAGGGCGGCGAAATGGTATTTGAAGGCGATGCTGCGGATGCTTATGGTCACAAAAAATTAGGAGGCATCGGCGATCTCGTGTCCGACAAAGTGAAAGATCTGTCCGCCAAATTCAATAAAGGCAAGACGGTGGAAGTGGTCAATCAGAAACTTGGCTACTTGGCGCGCTGCGGCGATCCGGACGTGGTGGACTCCATCGTTCCCATGGCTTACGGCAATATCGCCCTCGAACTCCTTCTGAAAGGCGAGTCTGGCCGCTTGGTTGTTCTGCACAACGGCAGCTACGGCAACATTCCCATCGAGACGATTACCTCAACCAAGAAAGTTGTGGACATCAAGGAGCACTACAACACCGACCGTCTCCGCCCGCAATTTTCCAGCTTCCAAGCCAAGCCTCTTTTCCTGATGGGCAGCTAAGCGCCGTTTCGTGCGAGCAAGCCGGAAGCTAGCGGATCCGTTGTAGGGGCACAGCATGCTGTGCCCGTCTTCTCTTGGATTCTTCCGACCTTGGATTCTTCCGATAGCTCGCAAGAGCCACAGGCTAATCGCTCTTCGCCATGTGAATTACCGGAAGCGTGAGCCCGTTTTTCAATGGAACTTCAATTCTTTCGACAGCAACATAACCTCTCGTCCCGAAAAGCTTCGCTCCTGTCAATGTCGCGCCCATCTCAAAACTCGTAAATCCCGCTTCGCGAGCTCCAGCTTCACAGGCTTCTAGTATCTTGCTTCCAACGCCGCGCCGCGCCCACGCCGGATCTATGAAAAACGCTCGAATCTTCGCCGCGTCTCGCTTGGGATCCAGCAGCGTGTCCTCTCGTCCGCTCCAACGATCGCTGCCATAGAGTGTCTTCCGTTTGCTCCACCCGCCACATCCGGCTAAGGCCCACACCGATCCTGAAATTTGCCACTCGCCTGCTTTCGACGCATCCGACTTCTCGTCGACGATCCGTGCTTCCGCAACAAGATAAGTGCCATCTGCGATCAGCTGGCTATCTACTCCAAACACAGACTCGAGCGCCCCTTCCATCTGCGCCGGCGTATAGTCCTCCGCCTGCAGTTCCCGAACGGAGGCTTCAATCAGCGCTCGAAGCACTGGAATTTCGGCCGCCACTGCTTTCCGAATTCGGATTTCCAGGCTACTCACTCGATTCCATCTCGCGTTAATTTCTTTGTATTGCAAAGACCAGTTTCCGCTGCCATTTGGCCGTTTCTCCACTGCTCACTCTCCATTATCCTTTCGCCTTGGACTTCAGCAATTTCGCCACTTTCTCAATCTCCTGCGTCCTCTTATACATTTGCAGTGAAAAAACATCCGTCGTCGCTATCTTCTCTACCTCTTCCTTCAATTCGCTTGCCAGTTGGTACAATCGTTCGACGTCTGCGCGAAATTCCTTTTCATTCTGCTGCAGTGCCACTCTCTTCGCGGACTGTGAGTCGCCTTTTGCGGCCGCTGCCGCCTCAGCTGGATTTTGCTTCTCCGCCGACTCCGGTGGAGTTGGAAACGGCTTGGTGTTGTGCACTTGCGCAAGCACGGAACCATTGGTCGCAACGGAACAACTGGCCGCCGCAGCCAGCGTCATCAAGAACCTGCGCCTCGTTTCTCCCATGGCCCCTCCTTCAACGGCTCTTTCCGCCGCACGCCAACTTTACCCAAACGCGTAGCAGCCCACATCAACAATTATCTGCCGCGGGGCTGGCGTTTAATTTCCGGTTTTTCGCAGCGCGGGAAGCGTGAAAGTCGGCTTGACTTCTTTTCGTTTGGACCAATCGTGATACGTGTGGCACTCAAAACACCGCGACTCCGCATGCTCCGGCCCGGGCGCATGACAAGCCTTGCAAGTAGCTATCCCCGGCAAAAGCACGTCGCTCGTTTCCGTGCTCGTCAGCGCCTTTTGGTGGCAGCTCTCGCAGGAAAATCCCCGGTGCGCGTCATGATCGAACTTTGCGTGCGGCATCCACTTCACTGTCGTCCGCGCGGGTTCCACACTGGGCAAATGATCTTGCCGATCTCCCACTTTCAGCGCATGACATTGCTTGCAAGTTTTTCGCCACAGCAATTCTTCTGCTTCCGCCGTCCGCTCCGTTACCCATTGTGTTGGGGTGAGCACGCGCACTTCGGGAGCGAGAGGCTTGCCCGTCAAGTCGCGTCCGGGATCGCGCATCATCCTCACCTCTGAGGGATGCGCGGAAATATACTCACCGAATATCTTCACCAGAAACGCATGCACCACTTCCGGTTTGTCGTGCGGCACGCCTTCACTGAAACGTTTGTCGAACGCCAGCGAATGGCACCCCGCGCACGCTGTCGCGAATTTTACCGGACCCATCAACTCCCGCCCGCTCACCAGCTTCGATCTCCGAAACGCATCGGCCTGCGGCGCGAGGACTTCGTCGCGATCGGTGTAGCTCGTGGTAGCAGTTGTGTACGCCGCGTCGGCATAATTCCATTTCGCCAAAGCCGCCGCCCCGGCCGCTTGGTGACAATCTCCGCACGCAAGCTGCACATTTGGCCCATTGGGTCCGCGCCGTATCGGTTTCATGTGAATCGCGTGATTCACTCGAATCGTCCCGGGATCGCTCGCTGCAACTCCGCCGTTCGAACGCAACGCCGCGAATTCCGGATGCCCGTCCTCGAAACTTTCAATGTGCGCGGCGAAACGAGTCGCGCCGTTGCTCGACTTCAAATCTCCGTGGCACTGCGCGCAACTTTCGTTCTTCGCCGCAACAAGGCTCATACGCCCGCGATGCTCCGCATGGCACGTCGCGCAATCACCCGCATTCGTCTTAGCGGCGTGATGCATCGGCCCATCGTGGCAAGACAAGCACGCCGTATCGCTGGCCTTCGCCGAAAATGCCCCTGCCGTCTGCACATGGCACGCCGCGCACTCCGCCTCCAACACCGCGTGCGCCCCGCTCATCCGCCCGCTCGAATAGACGCTCGAATCGCGCGAGAATCCATGCCACGCAATCCACACCACCGCCAGCGCGGGTGCAAGCACGCTTAGCCAGAACTTCGCGCGCTTCAGCGGCGTCGGCCTCTTGAAATAATTCAGGTCGATCCGCTGCGCCAGCTTTTTGGTTGTTCGTGTTCTAGCCAAGTTGTGCCAACCACCGCGATCCGCAACTCGCCACCGGGTGCGAAGAAATCTCCATGCGCGTCCTGCGACCGAACTGTCTGTAGGGGCAGGGCTTGCCCCGCCCTCCACATCCATCAATATCGCAACGCCATCACCGCATGCACCGCCCCCAGCAAAATCAGCGCCAGCGAGATCGGTATATGCACCAGCAGCCACCCATGCAACAAATGATGAAGCTGCTCCTGCCGCACCAATTGCCGTGCTTCGTCGCAAATATCTTCCAAGTCATGCACCGTCGCCTGCGCCGCTTCGGGCATCAATGTCTGCAACCCGGCAAACGCTCCATGCGCTCTGTCCGCATCGCTCAGACGCGATCCGCGCATCTTTGGCTGCTCCAGGAATGGCCGCATCTCGCTCAAATAAAATTTTCGCAAAGGCGCGCACTCTTCTTCGCTCAGCACCACCGTCTCGGCCGCGACTGCCGCGCTTCCGCTGCTTGCCGCCATCGTCCGCGCCGCGCTGAAACCTCCCGCTCGCTGCACTTCCTCGTTCGCCGATTTGCCGATCCCCAGCGGCCCGCAAATCGCTTCGACGCCGCGATCCGCTTCTTCCCGCAGCAGTCTCCGCACGTTGCCGATTTCGTCGTAGATCGTCTCCAGCTTCACATCCGTGGTCATCACCCGCGGCACATAATGTTGCAGCGCCGCCCCAAACACGCCGCTCACAACCGTAATAATCAGCAGCCACATCAGCACCCGCGTCAGCGTCCCGCCAAAATGAAACCCTCCGTGAAACAAAATCATGGGCAAGCTCAACAATCCGAGCCACAAATGTCCGCGCATCCACGCCTGTGCCCGTCCAATCCGCCACGTTGGCACCCGCTTCCGCGCACCCAGCAGCGCCGCGAAAAGCATGAAACCGAATCCAATCACGCCAAACGTCAATCCCAGCCCGCTTCCGCCGCGCGGCCCTTCCGGCGCGTGCACTGCATACGCCACGTAAACGGCCGTGAACATCGCGACCAGAATTAGCGACGCGATCGCCCATCCGCGTTGTGTCTTGTCAATTCGCAAGCGAAAATCCTCGCGCCATCACTTCGCCGTTCCCCCGCCAAGCATCTCCGAAAAAAATGTCCGCGGGTCCACGCGGTGCGCCGCATCGTGGGGGCACGCGTAAACGCAGCTCGGCTCTTTCAAATGCGTGCATAAATCGCACGAAGTGGCCTTCTGCTTCACCACGGCTTTTTTCCGACCCGGCCGCTCTAAGTCGTCCACCATCACGTCGAACGGGTGCAAATTAATATTTCCGTACGGACAATTCCGCGCGCATAGTCCGCACCCGATGCACCAATCCTCGATAATCACTTCCAGCGAATTCCGCCGCCGGATCGAACCCACCGGGCAGCCCACCATGCAGAGCGGATCGCGGCATTGGCGGCACGAAGTCGCCACCAAGTACTGTTCGAATCGCAATCCCTCGCGAACCAGACGCGTCACTCCGTCATGCGCATCCGCGCACGCATTCACGCAAGCGTCGCAGCGCGTGCAGTTTTCCAAATCGAGAATCAGCAGACTCTGCGCTTCCATCAATCCTTGCGAGAGAAATTGATCGATGGGGACACTGCGCACCGTCTGCATCCGCTGCTGATTCTGTGCGGCGCGCTCTGCCGCCACTGCTTCTAGCCCCTCGCGCACGCTCGGGAAGCGTTCCACCATGTCGTGAAAATCATCGCCCGAGATCCGCACCACTTCCACATGGTCCAGCGCTGTGCAAGTCGCTGTGCGCACTCCGCCGCCCAGCAGTCCAATCTCACCGAAATAATCTCCGCGCGACAAATACGCCAGCACCAGCTCTCCGCCGGGATATGTCTCCGAAATCTTCACGAATCCGATGCGCACCAGATAGAAACTTCTCGCCGCGTCGCCTTGCCGCGCGATCACCTGTCCCGGGGCATACCGCTGCAGCTCCACGCTCCGTTTCAAATGTTCGATGAAATCCGGCGAGAGGTCCGCGAACATTGGCACGCCACGCAAGTGGTTTTCGAGCGCCCGCCGCCGGTAGTTCTGGTCGATCTGCGCGCGGAACGACTTGTTTTTCATCATGATGTCGAGGACGTTGCGCAGCATTTCGAACGCCACAACTTCCGTCTCCGCAATCACCGTCGCCGACCGCGGATAAAAATTCATGCACGTCATTTCGCCGAATAGGTCGCCGGGTCCGAGCTCCGCCACGGGGTTCCCGTAGGCGAGGTCCACCGACGCATCAATGGGAATCGTTCTGTCGCGCGCCTCGTCATCGCGCACGTCCGCGTCCCGCGCCGCGAGCGTACTCGTCAGTTTCTTGAAGAAGCCCTTCGCTCCTCCTTGCGTTTTGACGTGTGCAATCGGCGCAGAGAGCGAGACGCGTGCCTTTCCTTCCAATAAATAAAAAGCCGTCGACCCGAATTCGCCTTCGCGGCAAATAATTTCTCCCGGCCGAAACCGACGTTTCACGATCGCGCCCCGGTTCAGCTCCAGAAACGTCCCCGACACGCCCTTGAACACAGGCAATTGCAACAGCTCTTCGGCTTCAAATCCCTGCGCATCCGGCCCAGCCGCAATCGACGTGCCCACCACGGTCTTATTTGTCAGCGCGCCCGTAGGGCAGGAAACCATGCACTCCCCACACGAAATGCACGTCGAATCACCCATCGGCGCGTTCAAATCGAACGCGATTCCCGCCGAGTAGCCTTTTCCCATTCGCCCAAGCACAAAGTTATTCTTGATCTCGTCGCAACCGCGAATGCATCGATCGCACAAAATGCAGGCATCGTGGTCCACGGCAATCGCCAGCGAAGAATCATCTTTGCCGCGCGAAACGGTGCGCTTCGCAAATCTCGGCTGTGTCACGCCCGCCGCGCGCGCCAGAGTCTCCAGTTCGCAATCGCCGGAGTTCTCTTGCCGCGCGCAAGGCGACGGATGATCTGCCATCAAGAGCTCAAGCAACGTCTTCCGCGCATTCAAAACTTTCTCGGAATTTGTCACCACCTTCATGCCCGG
>Ga0207145_1072_pt1 | contig 13906 bp, 10 predicted proteins | sample Alteio_BWMinHeat_35_FD_153578 | JGI IMG/M metagenome (GOLD analysis project Ga0207145, IMG submission 153578) | Enriched cells from forest soil in Barre Woods Harvard Forest LTER site, Petersham, Massachusetts, United States -... | ecosystem: Environmental > Terrestrial > Soil > Temperate forest >...
CATATTTCACCACAGGTAACAATTGCACGATGAAGAGTTCTATTTCTAGATGCATTGTAGAGTTTATAAACGTATGTTATTCTCATTGGGCTTTTAAATCACTCAGTACCAAGGGAGAGGTTGCCCTGGCACTATTTTGATTATTAAAAACCACCACAATTCACATGTGATATTATCAGCAAATGAGATACATGCAAGATTTGTTAGAAGATATTATCTCGATGAGAACTAGATAAGATTTCATCCCCATAAATTAATTTAGGTGCCTTCCCAGCACAGAGGTAACTTCTTGGCCATTATGTTGCGTGTGCAATATGGTCTATGCTATTCTGATCCAGCACGGTATCCTTAGGTACCTCTTACAAGATCCTGTGGATCATTTACGAAGGAAAACAATGTCAGTAAAGAAACTGTTTGTCTTAGATAGCAACGTATTACTCTATGACCCCGATGCCCTGTTTGCGTATGCAGATGCGGAGGTAGGGATACCGATTATGGTTCTTGAAGAGCTTGATATCTTTAAAGGCGAGTCGACCGAGCGTGGCTATAATTGTCGAGAGGTTATAAGGCGTTTAGATGCCTTACGAGAGAGAGGCTCCTTAAAAGAAGGTGTCCAACTTGATAATGGTGGGATCCTAAGGATTCTCTTTTTCTCGCAATCGGGAGCCTGTGATCCTTCACCTTTACCTCTTGAGGTGATCGATAATCGGATACTCTATCTTGCCTATTGTGAGCAAACTCGTGGATACGAAGTACACTTTGTGACGAAAGACCTTAATGCACGAGTAAAAGCTGAGGTTATTGGCCTCACTGCTGAAAATTACACCACCGAAGTAGTATCTCAAGATGTGCTCTTTAAAGGATGGGTCAAAGTAACGGTTCCCTCAGTTCAGTTAAAGCAAGGAATTCCTGAAGGGCTTCTTGAGTTTGCAAAAGAGTATACCTTTTCTATGAATGAGTTTGCATTGGTTGAAAGCAGAAACAACCCCTTTAACTATGAGGTGTTTCGCTATGTGGGGCGCGACAAGTTCGTGCCTGTTGTGACACCAAAGATTAACTGGCCGGTAGAACCTCGTAATCCTCAGCAGCTTATGGCGCTTGATCTCTTATTTGATAACTCGATTCAGTTTGTATCACTCATCGGTCCTGCAGGGACCGGTAAGACCTTTCTTATCCTTTTAGCAGCGCTTCATAAGGCCCTTATTGAGCAAGAGTATGAAAAGATTCTTATTACTCGCCCGGTAGTTCCCTTGGGACCTGATATTGGGTACCTACCTGGCGATATCCAAGAAAAGCTTCATAGTTGGATGCAGCCTATTTATGATAATATGGACTTTATTTCCCATGCAGTAAATGCAGCAAGCCAGATGGCTTTATACAAAGAAGAGGGACTGCCTTCGCGCATGAAAAAGCAGCGTATTAAGCAACCCCGAACTGCCCAGATTCCTGGTATTCAGGAGCTTATTGACGAAGGGCGTATCAGTTTAGAGGCAATTACCTATATGCGTGGTCGTTCGATTCCCTATCAGTTTATTTTTATTGATGAGGTGCAGAACCTCACACCGCACGAGGTGAAAACTTTAATCAGTAGGGTGGGCGAAGGAAGTAAGATTATTCTCGCAGGGGATCCTTACCAGATCGACTCTCCATACCTTGATTTTACGAGCAATGGCCTTGTAGTTGCAAGCTCGAAGTTTAGGGGACAGCCGCTATTTGGATCAGTATTTCTAGAATCTAGTGAGCGAAGTGAACTTAGTAGGTTAGCAGGGCAACTCCTTTAAGGGATAACCCCTAATGAGCGTAAATCACTGCGCAGTTGCTGGTAATCTTTGTTATGTATGAGTACGGCTTGCATATTGCATTTGCGTGCTGCACGGACATTGACTGCTTGATCGTCGATCAGAACGCATTCTTGAGGATTCAGGTGAAAGGTCTCAATAAGATACTCAAAGGCATCTTGATTTGGCTTAATGCGCTTAATATGGCCTGAAATGACTATCTCTTCAAAGTACCTAAATATAGCCATATGCTGTCCTTTAAAGATATCAAAGGAGATCTGGTCCCAGTTTGAAAACACAAATTGACGATGAGTCTTCGTACCATCCTTATTTTTCATACGATAAGATTCCTGTAGGAGTTTGATTCCTTCTTCTGCCGGATAAATGTTGCGCGCAAGTACCACAGGATTAAACATGGCTTTGATGCATCGCCAAATAAGGTTCATCTGAGCTTTGCTGTCAAAGTAATCGCAGGCATAGAGCTTCTTGATCAATGGACGACTTTGTTGAACAATCTCTTCACCCGTAACGGTTCCCGCTTGCCATTTGCACATGATAGGGGGTAAGCACAAGCCGTGCGAAGATCCTGCAACGTCCTTTCTTTGCGTCTCATCTTGATCAAGATGATTAATTACATCAAAAAGTACCGGCTGGATGTTTGGAGACCGGAAGTCGAAGATGGCGTGACTTAAGAAGCTTTCAAGGCCAACCTCAAGAGCGACTCCAATTTTGTCAGGCTCAAAGAGCACACCACCTAAGTCCCAAAGGATGACCTTAGCAGGTAAACTAAAGAAGGTGCAGAGCATTATACAGAGAATTACTTTTCTGGGCATTCGACTCCTTTTTTTGCCATTAGCTCTAGTATACCCTTGCAATGGTATTTTTTGGAAGAGAATACCTGCTCAGTTGAGTGATTTTGTTAAGCCACAACAAAACCCCTGCAACCAGATAGCTGCAGGGGCTCATTTTCTTAGAGTTTATCTACTTATTCGTCGTCATCCTCATCTTCATCGTCGAAGTCATCATCATCATCGTCATCATCCTCGTCGTCATCATCATCATCTTCTTCATCTTCGTCATCGACTTTAGCTGAAAAAAATTGCTTACCAGGATGCTCTACTCGAGTATCTTTTCTGGTTTCCGCAATAAGCGGAGTCATCTGTTTGCTTACCGAAGCAAGTAACGTTATAGGTAGCGCCATAGACAATCCTTTTAGGTGAAAGTGGTGGTTTTTTTAGATATGAATATGAGCTAGTATATTATATTCTTTCAGCTCTTTCAAAAATTTCTCAGTTACCGTAATTCGTTCTTTTGCCAGGAGCGAGAATCGTCGCTCTTGCTCAGTAAACTGAAGCTCTAGAGGCACTATACCCGGTTGAGCAGTTCTTTTAAGAGTTGCAAGAATATCGGCTGTCACTGCTGCAGGAAGCTGCAGAACTACTTTGGTAGCGAGTTTAAGCTCAAACAATAGATCAAGAGGAATAATAGTTTGGGCTTTTATCTTGATGATGTCTGATGAGGCGTCGACCGCTCCCTTGACGATAAATACGCTATAGGATTTCAGGTGCTCTTCGCTTTGCGCAAATGTTTTTGGGAAGATCACGATTTCTGCTTTGCTCTGATAATCTTCAAAGAGGGCGAATGCCATTTTATCACCCTTTTTAGTGGTTATAACTTTATGACTTTTAAGGGTTCCACAGGTGATAACAAGTGTTTCAGCAGGTAGCTGAGCTGCTTGCTCAAAGCTCAGTGCATTAATCCATTGTATATGGTGCACATAACTATCAAGGGGCTGAGCACTGATATAGAGACCAAGGACCTCTTTTTCCTTCTCAAGCTTTTCACTGTCAGACCATTCTGCAAGAGGATGAAACGTGTACTCAATATGCTTTTCAATGTTTGTTTGAGGTAGATCAAAAAGACCCATCTGACCCGTTTGTTCTGACTTTTTCTTCTCAAGGGCTTTCTCAATAACCTTAGGAAGCTCTTCATGCTTTTGAGCACGATTACCAGGAAGTGAATCAAAAGCTCCCGCGCTAATAAGATTTTCGATGACTCGTTTATTGCAAGTTCGTAAATCGATGCGCTTACAAAAATCTAAGAGATCTTTAAAGGGACCACCTTCAGTACGATGAGCAAGCATAGAATCAAGAGCAGCCATGCCCACATTCTTAATACCTCTCAGTCCAAAACGAATGACTCCATTAACCACGGTAAAGTCTGTCTGCGATTCATTAATATCAGGTGGTAGTACCTTAAGTCCTCTATCTCGTGCTTCATACACATATTTCGCCATCGACTCTGCATTACCCATCTCAAGAGAGATTAAACAGGCGAGGAACTCTGCAGGATAGTTTGCCTTTAAGTAAGCAGTTTGATAGGCAATGAGCGCATATGCTGCTGAGTGTGACTTGTTAAATCCATATCCTGCAAAGTAGGCCATGAGATCAAAGAGCTCTTTTGCCTTCTCAGTATCAAAGTTACGAGCGGTTGCTTTCTCCATAAAGATCTTGCGCTGCTCATCCATAACCTCAACTTTCTTTTTTCCCATGGCGCGTCGAAGAATGTCAGCTTCCCCGAGGCTGTAGCCACCTATCGTAGAAGCGATTTTAATGACCTGCTCCTGATAGACAATAACTCCATAGGTTTCTGAAAGCAGGGGCTCAAGCTCAGGAAAGAGGTAAATAATTTCTTGACGACCGTGCTTTCGTTCAATAAAGTCGTCGACCATTCCAGATCCAAGTGGACCTGGTCGGTACAGTGCGTTCACGGCAATAATATCTTCAAAACAGGCAGGCTGGAGTTTGCGTAGAACTTCTTTAAGACCGCTCGACTCTAATTGGAATACTCCAGATGTCTCGCCTTTACCAAGTAGCACAAAGGTTTTGGGGTCATCAAGAGGGATACGGGTAATATCGATCACTGTACCATGCAGCTTCTTAATAAGGTCCGTAGTATGTTTGATCAGCGTGAGATTCTTAAGTCCCAAAAAGTCCATCTTCAAGAAACCCAGCGTTTCAAGTTCGGTCATCGCATATTGGGTTACCAAGTCAGATGTCTTTGGCGGCACAAATACGGGGAGCATATCACTAATCGGTTCAGGCGCGATAACAATACCCGCAGCATGCTTAGAGGCATGCCGAGTAACTCCTTCAAGCCGTTTTGCAAGATCAAAGAGCTTGGCAACTTGAGGGTTGGTATCGATCATCTCTTGGAGCTTCGGCTCTTGCTTAATGGCCTCATCAAGCGTTATTTTAAGCTGGTCGGGGATAAAGTTAGTAAGTGTATTTGAGTCTTCAAAAGGAAAGCCCAATGCTCGAGCAACATCTTTGATAACCCCTTTTGCAAGCATAGTACCAAATGTAATAATCTGACAGACCTTATCGTGTCCATACCGATCTTTTACGTAGTTAATAACCGCATCACGGCCATTAATACAAAAGTCGATATCGATATCTGGCATCGATACCCGCTCTGGATTTAAAAAGCGCTCAAAGAGGAGATTGTACTTTAAAGGATCAATATCGGTAATTTGTAAAGACCAGGCAACAAGACTTCCAGCTGCAGATCCTCGACCAGGGCCTACAGGAATATCATTGGCCCGAGCCCAGGCAATAAAGTCGCTTACGACAAGAAAGTATCCTACGAAGCCCATCTTGATAATAAGTTGCACTTCAAGCTCTAGTCGATCGCGATATTCTTGTTCTTTTACCCGTTCAATTCTTTCAGAATCGAGCAATTTATTGAGTCCTTCGAAACATATTTTATGAAAGTAGGTATCTTCCGTATAATTTGGGGGCAGCTCAAACTTTGGGAAAAAGAGTTTACCCGTCTCAAACTGGAAGTTGCAGCTATCTGCTATTTTACCACTATTCCATACGGCATCTTCGTGATCTTTAAAGCTGACAAGCATCTCATCGGGTGTGCGAATATAGGCTCTACAGTCGCCAAACGTAAACCGGTCAGTATCTGAGACTTTTGCATGAGTTTGGATGGCGAGCATCGTTTCATGAGCTTCATGATCATCTTGCGATACATAGTGACAGTCTCCTGCTGCAACCAGCTGGATACCACGGCGCTTACTCACTTCATACAAACGATTATTAAGTATGACCTGCTCCTGTTGGTCTGCTGGTTGCACCTCCAAATAGAAGCGCTCTTCACCAAATACCCTTAAAAACCAGTCAATTCGTTCATCAGCCTTGGTATACTGCTCCTGCATAAGTAGCGACGGTATGTGGCCTCCCAAGCAGGCAGTAGTGACAATGAGACCTTCATTATACTGTTCAAGGAGCTTGTAATCGATTCGAGGCTTAAAGTAAAACCCTTCTTGGTAGGCATAAGAAATAAGTTTACAGAGATTTTTGTAGCCGGTGGCATTTTGAACGAGAATAATGAGGTGATAGTACTTATTCTCACTGAGTTTAAGTCGTGCATCTTCAGTAAAGTATGCTTCCATGCCAAGAACAGGCTTTATACCAGCTTGATTTGCAGCTTCAAAGAACTTAACCGCCCCAAATATGTTCCCATGATCAGTAATAGCAAGCGCTTTAAGCTTGTGCTCTTTCCCAAACTTAATAAGCTTCTTGATGGTTATAGCACCATCGAGGAGTGAATAGTCAGAGTGAAGATGCAGATGCGTAAAGTGTTTTTCCATGGCCCACATAGTAGCAGGGATTTATCAGTAGTGCGTACTTTTAGTATACCACAGGGGGGATATTTGGGTAAGGGCAAAACGATAGGGAAATAGGGTAGTTATTGGGTAGAAAAACTACCCTATCGGTTTTCAAGAGGGTTCCCTTGAAATAGCTTAAAAAGCCTTATGGTAAGGTTGGGTAAAGAGTGCAGGGTGTCTACGAATCCAGGATAATGGCTAGTGCTGTCAAGGTAAGATTCCTTAGGAAAACGTGCTGACTTTCACGTTTTTCCAAGGAATAGCGTGTTAGGGACTACGTTTTTCTAAGGAATCTTATGAGTTTCGACACGTTTTCCTAATGGGAAAGTCAGTAGCCGGTGAAAGATTAAGATTACCTTTCGCTCGACTCCTCCTTTTCAAAGGGGCTATCACTAAATTTCTTCGACCTTTTCACCGGTGATGCGTATGCGGATACCGTCAAGTGTAGTTAACTCAAACCCTTTGAATGTTTGCTCGGTCAGACAGCAAGCATGGTCCTGTAGGTAGGATATAGCGATAGCTTCGCCAAGGCGCATACCTTGATCAGCATCTGCGCGATAGTGAATTCCTGCAAAGTTTCTTCCAAAAGCAATATTTGAGGCAAGTTTGTTAAGCTCTCCTCCGATAGTCATCTTATCTTCACCTTCGCCAGAAAGTGGAATGAGCTTTGAAGGATTTTTAGGATCCGGTTTTACTGGAGGAAGCACTGTGGAGAATAATGCAGTGTCGTCAAACATTGCTTTCAAAATAGTGATGTACGCACCAGCAAGTGTTGCATGTCCCGATGGATAGCTTGGGTGCAGCGGAGACCCTTCAGGATATGCTAAAGGCATCAGGCACGTGGCGGCACCCTGTTTCATGTTGGTGCGTTCTACCCATTTGAGCAGATCGATACCATCATGACAACGTAGAAGCTCTTTAGCTATGTGGTAGGTATTTTGGTCCTTTTTGCTGCGATGCACAAGATTCGCATATTCCTCAGGACGAAGTACCCGCTGAGCTCGCCATTTATGAGCCCATGCAGCTTTTCCGGCTTCTGCAGATACGGCGCCAACCATTGCGAACACGTCAATAAAGCCTAACGTAGCCTGCGAATCTTCATGGGGCATACTTCCATTTACATAGGGATTAGCTGGTGATCCGAGGAATCTATGCGCATACAATATACGAAGAGCGTTGTACCCCCATTCATAGGGATAATCATAATGAACCAAACAGGCAAGATCTCTTCCTGATACTATATAACGCTTTGAATGTTTCTTGTAATCATCTTTCTTATAAAGCTCTGGTATCTGGCCATTCTGAAGAGCGGCAAAGTTTTTTTCGGAGATACCAAAATTGCGATTACAAACTATCGGATAAAGCTGCTGGATTTCAAAGATGTCTTGAGGTAGGTTAGTAAATCCTATCGCTGGAGGAATGGTTGCTTTGGGAATGGACATAGGGTGGTATAGAAATTGTGAAACATACGGCCCTACGAGGGTTCCATTTTCGTTGCCTCTAAAAAGAGTAGATGCATCGACTTTTCCTTTACCATTAAGGGGTCCTTCAAAAGCGGCTCCATAGTCAGTTAAGATGCGCGCTGCCTTATGGGTAATAGAAGTGCCATCGGTATCTTTATCGGTTCTTTTACCTGTGCCATAGTCTTCAAATGCAACATCGCGAGCAAGAGCCTGTAGATAGACTTCCGTAAGCTGAGCTGCTCCCTCTATGCTTGAAATGCTTGGGAAAAGAGGCATTTTAGTAAGCGATGAATCGATTCCTACAAAGCTAAAAGCTGCAGAGGCTTGAGGATTTACAAGTTTCCTCAAACATCCGGGTGCAAGGGCAATCGCATTATAGTCCTTTTGGTCACCGGAGGTGATCGCTTTGAGAAGAAGTCTATAATTTTTTTGGCCATTTGTAGTAAGTAGGCCTGTCATAGGATCGTGTTCGAGTCCTTTTGAATACATAGCTTTGTAGCCAGGGATTTTTTTTTCATCGCAATTGTGTTCTTTGATAATATCATAGTCCTTTTCAAGCATGGTGCGCATGGAAGCGCCACTTTCTCTCCGAGCAAAAGCTGCTTTGCGTTCATCCGTGGCTTTAAAACGAGAGGCGAAAGCTCCCCGTCTGAACTTTCTATAATCATTCTTAGGTTGTGGGGCATCCAATGCTGTTATGCAAAGTAGTGCAATTATCAAGATACGCTTCATTTTTCCCTGACCATCTTTTAATGGTTGGTTAATATATATTGCAGCTGATACAAATATCTATTTTCCTAAGTTTACTCTAAGAAAAGACTCAACTGTCAATGGTTGATTGAAAAAGGCTTGTGGATATATGTTTCTAGGAAATAATCGCAGTGAAGTCAAAGCTCTTGGGAGAATGTGCTACGTATAGCCAGGTAAGGTTCTGAGCGACGATAACCAATTTGTTTTACTCAATGCCAAGAAAGTAATGGCTTTTAAGCCGTATGGATGCATCGACATAATTTACTTCCCTCGACTCCTCCTTTTTTCAAAGAGGTGCGATCTCTAAATTTTTTCGACCTTTTCACCGGTGATACGTATGCGAATACCGTCAAGTGTGGTTAACTCAAACCCTTTAAATGCTTGCTCGCAATAGCAACATGCATGGTCCTGTAGATAGGTAATAGCGATGTATTCACCAAGGCGAATACCATAATCAGCATCAGCGCGATAATGAATACCCGCAAAGTTTCTTCCAAAGCCAATATTTGAAGCAAGCTTGTTAAGTTCTCCACCGATGGTCATCTGATCCTCACCTTCGTTTGAGAGAGGAATGAGCTTTGAAGGATCTTTAGGATCAGGTTTTACCGGAGCAAGTACTGAGGAGAATAATGCCGTGTCGTCAAACATTGCTTTTAATATAGTGATATAAGCTCCCGCAAAGGTGGCATGACCCGATGGATAGCTTGGGTGTAGGGGAGAACCTTCAGGATATGCTAAGGGCATCAGGCAGGTTGCTGCACCCTGTTGTCTGTTGGCACGTTCTACCCATTTAAGAAGATCTATGCCACCATGGCACTTAAAAAGCTCCTTAGCGACATAGGTACATTCGGTGTCACCTTTCTTACCAAGATAGACAAGATTAGCATATTCTTCAGGACGAAGTACACGCTGAGCACGCCATTTGTGAGCCCATGCAGCTTTTCCTGCTTCTGAGCATACTGCTCCAACCATTGCTGAAACATCTATAAAGCCTAACGTTGCGAATGAATCTTCATGGGGCATACTGCCATTTAGGTAGGGGTTTGTTGGAGATCCTGGGAATCGGTGGGCATATAAGATACGGAGTGCATTGTACGCCCATTCATAAGGATAATCGTAATGCACAATGCTTGCGAGATCTCTCCCGGTTATTACATAGCGCTTAGAATGGCTCTTGTAATCATCCATTTCAAAAGGCTTAGGTATTTGGCCATTTTGAATGGCACTATAATCTGATTCAGAGATACCAAAATTTCGGTCGCTAGCTATTGGATAGAGCTGCTCGATTTTAAAGATGTCTTGAGGTAAGTTAGCAAACCCTACCGCAGGTGGAAAGGTTGCTTCAGGAATCGACATAGGCTGATACAGAAATTGTGAAACATACGGCCCTACGAGGGTTCCTGCTACGTTTCCTCTAAAAAGTGTAGATGCATCGACCTTGCATGTTGCATTCAAAGGCCCCTCAAATGCACAGTCGTAATCAGTTAAAATATGTGCTGCCATGGAGGTGATAGAATCTCCGCCATGGTCTTGATCGGTTCTTTTCCCTGTACCGTAGTCTTCAAATGCGACATCTCGTGCAAGAGCGAGCAAATAGATTTCTGTGAGCTGAGCGGCACCCTTTTTGCTTGAAATGCTTGGAAATAGAGGTAATTGAGTAAGTGATGAATCGATCCCTTCAAAGCTAAAAGCTCCAGATGCTTGGGGGTTGGTAAGCTTTCTTAAAGATCCTTGAGCAAGTGCTATGGCATTATAGTCATTCTGGTCTCCTGAAGCGATCGCTTTAAGGAGCAGTTCATAGTTTTTCTGGCCATTTTTGGTGAGGAGTCCTGTTTTAGGATCATGTTCGAGCCCTTTTGAGTACATAGCTTGATAGCAAGGGATTTTCTCTTCATCTCGATTGTGTTCTTTGGTAATGTCATAGTTCTTTTCAAGCATGGTGCGCATACAGGCGCCACCTTCTCGACGAGCAAAAGCTGGTTTGCGTTCATCTTCGGCGGTAAAACGGGAGGCAAGCACTCCACATTTACTTTTTTCACAAGATTCATTCGATTTTGCTTCGATCAGAGTGGTCACGCAGAGTACTGCTATCATTAACAAACGTTTCATTGATCATCCCTTTTAGCTGGCATAAAACATATCATGTCCTAGCTTACTCAAAGAGAGGCCCTAAATGTCAAGGGTTGAGCAAGGATTTCAAAATGGATTCTGTGTGTTAGGAAAGCGCTGTGGAGTCAGAGCCCAGAGGGGGATGTGCGAACAGCAGGTCGGTGAGGTTCTTGTGAATAGCATCGATGACTAATTTTTTATCTTTAGTGTTGAAAGACGTGCCCACAAGAGTGATAGGCTGAGCACTGTCGAGATATTTTTGCATATATTGGCGTTCTAGTATTTGTGCGAGTACTTTTCAATGAGCCCTTACTAAATAGAAACAATTTGCATAAAATTATGAATTATGTTGACAGTTGTTTGCTCGATAGTGTAGGTTGTAAGTAAGGAGAGAGCCTCTCAAGTGGTGGCCAACAGATAAGAAAGGATTGCTATGATATTAAAATACCTCTTAGGTCTCGCTGTAGCTGCAGTTTCTATTTCAGCATATGCGCTGCAGGAGCCATCTATGGCTTTAACTTATCAAAAAGATATTGAAGCGGGTACTCTGTCGCTATCGAATGCAACTTCCTTGTTTGACTATTATAAGGCACATCCCGATAAATTTCCTGAAATAGCTGAAAGTCTTATGAAAAATAGTAAAGTGATACTTCGTCGTGCAGAAGAAGCTAACAGTATGCCAAATCCTTCCGGCAACGCTGTAGGACAGGCTGTTGGAGGTCTATTGATCCTCACTATGTTCTACAATCATGGTCCTCAATTTGTAAAGCAATTTGAAGAGGCTCAGAATGGTGAATTGCTCGGTGGTTTTTGCAAAATGCTCAGCGCCTATTTTTATAGGGAGAAAGAACCACTTGCTCAAAAGTTTGGTTTTCCCGCTGCCAAAGCGCTTTTAGAAAAAAATTTCGCCGCTGCGGTTGCTTTACAAAAAGGGGACGTGCAGGCTCAGCCATTAGTAGCATTTCCCGTGCTCCAGGCTTATAAGCCAAGAGCTCATGCACCACAAATGCCGACTCAGCTTACCTATGATTTTCAGCCTTAGTACGTCTATGAGGTTTGGCGATCTCTTTATGCACTTGTTCTAAGAGAAGTGTATCAAACCGCTAGATAATATTTTGGGCCTGTTCACGAGCCTTTTCAAGCTCCACCTTTATTGAAATAGCGAGGCCGCTAATAATCGCATCAGAACATTTCGAGGCAATAGTATTAGTTTCTCTAAAGAGTTCTTGTAGCGTAAAATCAAGCTTTTTCCCGTGCGAGATTTCTTGTGAGGTAAGTATCTCATCGAGTGTCGCAAGATGTGTATTAAATCGGACGATTTCTTCATGGATGTCCATCCGTTCCATCTGATTATAAATGGCAGAGATTTGAGATTCTGCAGTAAGCTCAGATGAAACGTCACTGAGCAGTGCACGTAAATTATCAAGAAGTTGTTTTTTCTTGAGGGCCATAGCCTCGAGGGCACGTGGCTCAAGAATATTGATAAGATTTCTAATGTGCCGCACTCGCTCACTTAGATCGTGCTCAAGAGATTTTCCCTCGAGGTTTCGGGCTTCGTTACATTTTTTTGTCAGTGCTCGTATCTCTTTCCACAGCTGCTCAAGAGTTTCTTCAGAAAGAGGTGCTTCTTTCATTTCAAAGATATTGTTAAGAGAAATAAGATCTCGTAACGTTACCTCTCCCTGCACATGGCATTCTTTTTTTATTTTCTCAAGAGCTGTCAGATATCCTCTGACTGTTGAAATCGCGGGTTCAATGATTCCTGTTAAGGCTGAAGGTGAGCTCATGTAGATGGTAAATTGGATAGTGCCTCTATGAAATTCATTTTTGAAGTACCGAATAAGCTCGGTCTCTAAGAATGAAAGGCTCGTAGGGAGACGGCAGCTTGCCTCGAAGAAGCGCGAATTTAAGCTTTTAAGAGTTAAGGATACTTGCACATCGTGCGCACTACCGGTAGCTGCATCGGCAATGGGCAGGGTGATTATTGCCGAGCTGAACCCGGTCATGCTTATGATCATGCTTTATCCAATGTTAGTATAGACGTTTTGTACGTCATCAAGATCTTCAAGGGCCTGTAGGAATTCATACGCTCTTTCTTCTGTAGCACTATCAAGAGGGATTGTTGCTTTGGGTACATACTCAAGTTCAGCACTTTCAATTTTATAGGAAAGCTTCTCAAGTGCATGCTTTACTTGGTCAAGTTGCGTCATCTCGCAGGTTATGACAAACATGCTATCATCAAGATAGATGTCTTTGACATCATATTCAAGTAATTTCTCAATAAGATCCTCTTCAGTGGCTCCGTCCTTAGGAATCCTTATGACGCCGAGCTTATCAAACATCCAGCTTACTGCGCCACTTTCGGCAAGGATACCACCTTGCTTACCAAAGAAGTTTCGCACGGTTGAGATAGCACGATTTTTGTTGTCGGTAAGCATATCGATAATAACGGCACATTGGCCTGGGCCGTATCCTTCATAATGATATGACTCATAGGCTACTCCGGGCATTTCTCCGGTACCACGCTTAATTGCACGCATCATATTATCTTGCGGCATATTAATTTCTTTAGCTTTATCCATTAACAGTCGAAGCCGCGGATTTGCAGAGGGATCCCCTCCACCATCGCGCGCAGCAATAGTGATTTCTTTTATCAGCTTCGTAAATTTTTTGCCACGAGTAGCATCCTCTTTTGCTTTTTTATGCTTAATCGTGGACCACTTGGAGTGCCCTGACATGCTTTTTCTCCTTTAAATAGCGTGTTGACCAAGATACTTTGCTTGTAAAGAGACTATCTTTTTTGGCGAAATCTGTCGACCCCTGGGTGTTTTTTCAAGGAATCCTTTACGTAATAGAAAAGGTTCGTACACATCTTCCAATGTATCGACATCTTCTCCGATAATAGATGCAAGAGTTTCAATACCTGCAGGACCTCCGTCGAACCGTTCAAGAAGTACCTTCAGGAGCATATGATCAATATGGGTAAGCCCCTCTTCATCGATTTGTAATACCCTGAGCGATCCTTTTACCCTCATGGGAGCTACCACCAAAGCTGGCATGATTTCAGCCCCTTTGCGAAGCCGCTTTGGGATCACAGAACGCCTTAATTTTTATGATGATGAGGACCTTGC
>Ga0207145_1073_pt1 | contig 13889 bp, 14 predicted proteins | sample Alteio_BWMinHeat_35_FD_153578 | JGI IMG/M metagenome (GOLD analysis project Ga0207145, IMG submission 153578) | Enriched cells from forest soil in Barre Woods Harvard Forest LTER site, Petersham, Massachusetts, United States -... | ecosystem: Environmental > Terrestrial > Soil > Temperate forest >...
CCTTAACAGGAGAAATGGACACGGAAACATTGATTCTCCGGCCGTCCTTGCGAACGCGAACGGTTTCATAGTGTTGGATTCTCTCGTCTCTCTTAAGCCTTTCCAAGATTTCAGGGAGGTCGTCGTGTTGTTCCGGAAGGATAAGAAGACTGACCGGTTGCCCGAGGACTTCCCTCGCCGAGTAACCATAAATTCGCTCGGCACCGGCGTTCCAACTTGTTATCTTCCCATCCATAGACTTTCCTACGATTGCATCGTCGGAAGACTCGACAATTGAGGCCAGTTGAGATGCCTGGAATTCGGCGCGTTTGCGGTCGGTGATGTCGTGGGTGATGGAAAGCATGCAAGGCTCTCCATTAATCACGACGCGCACAGCGGATACGCTGCCATAACGGATTTCGCCTGTCTTGGTTCTGAAACGAAATTCCTCGCCTTGGACCTGACCTTCCGTTTCCATCATCTGAAGAGTTGTTTGGTGAGGCCGCTGTTCCACCCACAAATCAATCTCTGCGGGCGTCTTTCCGAGCACTTCCTCGGCGGAGTAGCCAGTGAGATGTGTAAACCCTTCGTTCACCTCAAGGTAGCGGCGGTCAGGGAGACTGCGCAAGGTGATGGCATCGGGACTTGAATGGACCATGCTCGCGTACTTCTGCTGGGACTGACGGAGCAGGGATTCAGATTGCTCGCGCTCTGAAATGTCGCGGACTATCCCGGTGAAAATGCGCTTTTTTCCACGGACGTGCTCACCCAAGGAAACCTCAATAGGAAACTCCCTTCCAGAGCGATGCAGACCCGTTAGTTTGATGGCGGTCCATGAAAAATGTTTTTGACCTGTTTGCAAGTATCCCGCGACGGCGGCGCGGTGTGTCTCGCGGAGGTAATGGGGCATGAGCATGGTGACCGTCTGGTGCATCATCTCGGAAATGGCGTAGCCGAAGATTCTTTCAGCGGCCGCGTTGACGAAGAGAATCGTACTTTGGTCGTCGATGGTGACGATGGCATCGGTGGCCGTTTCGGCGACGACGCGGAAAAGTTGGGCGGGTTGAGGGAACTCTTTGTTGGAAAGGACCGCTCTGGCGGCTTTGGGTTTCCTAGGTTTCGACATAGCCGTCTTGTCGCCTGTTCGCTGGCGCAGGAGCTCAGCCCACACTCACAGTCCAGGCAAGGGTTTCAACCAGCACTAGCGGTTGGTCGGGACAAGTGTAGCATTGCAATTTGAATCATGTCGGCAGCAAGGAGGGACTTGCCCAACTAACAAACAATAGAATTGATCGATGAATGTGTCCCACCGGCGACGGCAATCGCGGGAGAAGATTTTAGTGAACGGAATCTCTTCTTCGGTGTTAGGCGGCACGCGCTGTTGGAGCACTCCTCATTGTCGAGAATGAACCGGCATCTGCGGAAATGCCAGAATTGGATTTGCGTTTGGGAGACCAGCGGAAGAAGCGGCAATCGCAATGCTCGCAGCGAAATGGCTGGACGATTAGCTTAGCCAGAAATCCCTCGAAAAAACCGCGGGTCCTGCACCGGCGGGTTCGCTCGCCTTGACACCAGGGACAAAGTAACGCCATGGCAGTGCCTCCCTAGAAGGAAGTGATGGAGAAAGCAGAGAGCCGTCCCAGCCTGGGCCCTTCGATTTCTCGAAGAGTCACGTCTCTCTGCTCTTCTCGCACGTCTACAATCGGGGATAGCGGCGTTCTTTCCTATCCCGTTGATTCTGTACGAGCGCTTAAAGTTTTACTGCAAGTGGACGTAGGGTGAATGCCCGATGAGAGTGTGGCTAACACTGCCGGTAGAAGAAATGTACTGGAGCTAGGTTTGATCGATGAGGCGGTGGTGGATGGCGTAGAGAGCGAGTTCGAGGCGATCGGAAACGCCAAGCTTGTCGAAAATGTTGTGCAGGTGATTTTTTACGGTTTGCTCGCTGATGAAAAGTTTTTCACCGATTTCCTTGTTGCGGAAGCCCTGGGCGACAAGCTGAACGATTTCTTTTTCGCGGTCGCTGAGGAGAGGCTTTTCGCGGCGCGGGCCGGACTCGGACGATTTTGAGAAAGCTTTCATGACTTCGGCGGTCATTCGATTGTCGAGCCAGATTTCGCCGGCGTGAACGCGATGAATACTTTTTACAAGAAGATCGGTGGCGGACTGTTTGAGGACCACGCCTCGCGCGCCGAGGCGCATGGCGCGGACTACGTCGCGATCGTCTTCAGCGGCGGTGAGAACGATGACGCGCGTGGGCAGCGTATCGAAATTGACTTCTTCGAGGACGGCGAGGCCGTCTTTGTCTGGCATGCGGAGATCGAGCAGGAGAATTTCCGGCTTGAGCTTGGCGAGGAGTTTGATGCACTCGGCGCCGTTCTGCGCTTCACCGACAATAGTGATGTCCTCGTCGGAATCGAGGAGTTTGCGGAGACCATCGCGAAAAATGGCGTGGTCATCGGCGAGGAGGACGCGAATTTGTTGTTTAGTTTTGGCCATGTCAACCGAGCGGAACCTCGATAGTCAGTCGAGCGCCATGGCCGGGGTTTGACTCTACAGTCAACAGCCCCCCCACGGTACGCGTACGCTCCTTGATGGAAATCGGACCCAATCGCAAGCGGTCGAGCTCATCCCCAGTGAACCGGCCGGCGAAACTGAAGCCTTCGCCGTTGTCGTCAACTACTAAAACGATGCGACTATCGTCCTGCGACAGTTTTACCACGACATGGGAAGCCTTCGCATGCTTTTTTATGTTGTTGAGTGCTTCACGGTAAATCTGGAAAATCTCGCGACAGACGCGGTCGGGAGCGTGTAGGTCGGCGGATTCGATGATGACGTCGAGGGCGAGGGAGGATTCATTGCGGTAGCGCTCGGCAAATCCTTGCATTAGATCGAGGAGGTCGGCGCTTTGGACGCGGAGGGGGCGTAGGTCGGTGACCATGCGGCGGAGTTCGGAGCCCTCGTTTTTTACGGTTTGTTGAAGGTTGCCGAGGCCAGCTTCGGCTTGGTCGGGTGAGGAGGAGACGCGGCGGCGGAGGACGTCGAGCTGGATTTCGATGCTAAGGAGAGTTTGCAGGATGCCGTCGTGGAGGTCGCGGGAGATGCGGCTGCGTTCGCCTTCGATGGCGCGGGCGCGGAGATGGCGGAGGAGGAAGACGTTTTCGAGCGATGGGCCGATGTGACGGGAGATGCGTTCGAGCCAGGCAAGGTCGGGGCGCTCAAAGGGCTTGTGTCCGTTGATGAGGAAAAGTCGGCCTGCGGGTTGACCCATCTGGTCGAAAGCCACGCTCAGCATGGAGCGCATTTGGAGCTCCTGCTGGGTGGGGCCGGGGAGGCGCGGTAGGGTGGCGAGACGGCGGCCATCGCGGCGGTCCCAGCCGAAGCCGTTGCCAGCGCCGTCAAGGCTGTTCCAGCAGAGGGTGGCGTCCATGTCGTCGAGGAGGAAGCCGTCGGCGCGGGCCAAGGAGTAGCTCTCAGGGACGAGGCGTTCGCTTTCGCCGGCTTTGAGGCGCCAGAGGTAGATGCGTTCGAGGTCGGTGTCGCGATAGGCGAGGAGGGCGACCTCGACGTCGAAGGCGCGGGCGAGTTCGTCGAGAAGGAGGCGGAGGGACTCGGCGAGGCCCTGGTCGACTTGAAGGGTGGCGGTGATGCGGGAGAAGAAGTCGTTTTGGGAGGCGAAGTGGCGGCTGCGGTCGGCAAGGAAGGCAAGGGCGGCGCCGCCTGCGAAGGTGCCTCCGACGAGACCGACCCAGGCGATGACGCGCATCCAGCCGATTTCGCCCTTTCTAGCAGTGAGAAGAACCAGAATGAGGGCGAGTGCACCGGCGAGTGGGATGGCGGGGCGAAGTCCCCAGCGCATGCCTGCTACCCAGCAGACGAACAGATAAGGAAACCAGACGGGAACCGACAACGGGCTGATATACATGAAAAAGCCGAGAGCGAGGACGTCGCAGGCGATTGGCAAATGCCAGGAACGTTTGCGGAGGAAACGCTCGAGAGGAATGACGGCGAGGGAGACGATTAGATAAACGACCAGGAAAGAGATAGTGCGCTTGGCTGCCTGGGGATCGGGCTGCTGGAGCAATGCGAGTATGGAAAGCAGAACGATGATGGGGCGCGCGTAGACGATTTGCCGCTCAAGATGGCGGCGATCCGTTTCGTGGGGGCTCATGCGCGGGGACGCGATTCCTCTGGAAATAGTTTAGCAAGGCGGGGAGAGGGAGCGAGGCGGGCATATGCGGGTTGCGACGATTTAGGCAACGCTGGCGATGCTCGCTCATTGCTGTCTGCGGTATCTCGTGCGCGGTTGGGCTCAAGGCTTGGTTACTCGTTACGAATCTGCAAACTGGGCACCCATCTGCCATCGCGGGTGTCCAATACAATAGTGCCAATGGCTCCGAGACCTCTCCTCATCGCCGGGGTCATGACTCTTCTCGTTGGATTGCTAGTGCCTCGCTACGTCCAGCATTGGTTCAGCTCGCGCATTACAGAACCCGTCGATCTTCCCGCCGAGGTTGATTCCGAGAAGATTCAGACGATCCCCTTTAACATTAATTTCCCAGGAACGTACTGGGTGGAGCTTGAGTTAAACGAATCCCAGGATGTTCATTCGGGATATTGCTCTCCGGGCGAGCTCCCGCGCCCAAGTTGGAAGGTAGAACGTCTTGCCAGATGGTACGAGAGGCACAACGCGCCGTGGGCGGATTCCTCCGCTGGGTATGGATGGGCTAATGGAGTGAACTTGGACGGGTTCAGAGCTCAGTCCGGGCCTACCTGTTGAAGATGACATTTCCCAAGGGCATCGAATGTCTGAAGGAACGACAGCCTCGAGTCGTCATTCAAACATCTGATTTGTACAGCTACGAGGAAGCCGCAAACCTCATCTCGAACCTATTTCTCTATTTTGGCGCAGTCGGCCTGGGCTTCGTTGCTTGGGCGCTAGTAATTTGGTTTCGCAGGTACTTCTCGAACGAAGTTTCCCTCCGTCTGTTTCCCGATGTGGTTCCTCGAAACCATTTGCGGCTGCTTCGTCACCGTCCAATGCCTTTGATCACGCGGCTGCCGAATTTCGGCCTCATGTATGGCGCCGTTCTGTGGATCCTAGTTTTGTTCTTCATGATTTTTGCCGGGTCGGGCCACTCCTATGGCTTGCCTATCGAGTTTAGAACGCGGTATTCCGCGGCAGGGCAGAAGAGTCCGTCGCAGGAAACACTAGGCGTGTATCTCGCGGTGGGTGAGAAATACTACGTCAACGGTCAACTGGTATCGAGAGAGGGATTGGGGACAAAATTGAAGGAAGAACTGAGTCGTCGGGCGGATTGGACGGTTTACTTCGAAGCTGACCACGACACGCTGAACATGAATGCGATCTATGCGATGGATACGATTCAAGGACTCGGAGGCAAGCTCGTCTGGATTACTCCCAGAGTCCGCGAGGAACTCCAACGGAAGGACCAGCCTTATTGGCCAACTCCAGTGAAATGAGGAAATAGCGAGTACTAATAGATTGTGACTCCTGCCAATCGAACCGGCGTGAATTAGCCTGCCACGGCCTTGGCAGAATTTCCATCTGTGAAACGGACCGGTAAACTTGGGGGAGTTTTTGTGCCGGGAAGGCTTGGCGCTGGCACGTAGCGATTTGGCGGGTGCGCGCATCAATATGGTTATGAAGTTCAAGAAGACTGAACCGGGAGCATTTGTTTGCAGTACATCGGCGGCGCGGCCGTTCGGGTGCATGGAATTGTGGGCGGGGAACGAGAGGGCGCATCGTACGCTGGAGCTGGCGGGGTTGGAAGCGGATGTGATAGCTATACCGTCAGGGGCGGATCGAGGCGGGGACCTTTCTGCGGTATTTTCGTGCAGCGACAATATCGCGCGGGTGGTGCTAGCGGACTGCGTGGGGCATGGGTATGTAGCGAGCAAAGTGGCGCGGCACATCCACAAGCTGCTGCATAAATTTCAGGATGTTCGAGATACGGCGGGGTTGCTGGCTTCGTTGAATGACGAATTTACGCTGGATGCCGAGAAGACGAGCGGAGCTTTGCGGCTGACGACGGTCGTAACCGGAACATTTGATGGCGGGACGGGAGAGTTTAATTTTGCGTACGCGGCGCATCCCCGGATGCTGCATTGGCGTGCGCATGAAGGAAAGTTCTGTGAGTTGGGAGAGGGGCTGGAAAACTTGCCGCTGGGATTTGTGACCGGAGAGATGTATAGCGAGCAGAGCGTGCAGCTCCGTCCAGGGGATATGATTCTCGCGTTTTCAGATGGAGCGACAGAAGTGCAGTCACCCGGGGGCGAGCAACTGACGCCGAGAGGGTTTCTGCAATTGGCGGAGGCGACGCTGGCTAAGTTTCCCGGGGCTGTGCGGCTGCCTGATTTTTCCGCGGCGTTGCTGGAAGGCGTGCAATCCCACCGAGGTAGCCCTGAACTGGATGACGACGTTACGTTGCTGACGCTGCGGCGTTCGGGCTGAGAACGCAGATCCCGCCAAATAAAAGAAAGACGGGCACGGCGTGCCATGCCCCTACGGCTTGGCGGTTGGCGGGTGCTCGGCAAAATGTTGGTCAATGCTCGCGCGGAATTCGGCTACGCCTCGCTGGATGTTCTTGTCGAGAGCCGCGACGACAGAGTTGATATCTTTCCCGCCTGCGGGCTCATCGTGGGTATAGAAATGCGTCCAAACGATCGTGCCCGTCTTGATGTCGCGCATCTCCAACTCCAGAGTGACGCGGCCAACGATCGAGCCTCCCTCGACTTCCCGGAAGTCATACAGATGGCCATGTAAGAGGAAATCTCCGCGGATATCGCTGCGCAAAGTGTAGACGCCATGGAAGTGGCCGGACGCGCGGAACTGGCGCAGCAAGATTTCCGCGATCATCTCCGTGGGCGGTTCGGCCCATTTTTCATACTCGTAGGTGCCCATGTTTTCGCGGCCGGAGCTGTAGACGATCTGGTCTTCGCGATAGAGAGCGGGAGCGGTGATCCGGCCGATGAGCAGAGTGATCGGCAGAGTGTTCGCGTTCTCCGAAGCAGCCGAATTGGGGGGAACGGTGAGCTGATAATACTTACTGGGGCGGGCGGCGCCGCAACCAGTGGCCAGGCTCACGGCGAGCGCCAGCAGTGCGAGAGCGCCTCTGGTGGCGATGGCCGCACGAAAAATCGTAAGCTTGCCGCCGGCGGGCGGAAGTAGGGTCGGTATCGTCATGAGTTCCTGATTTCCTCGCTTCATTGCTTCTCACCTGTTTTGTGTTCGCGCGGATTGGTGGCGCGAATGAGAGTGTAAGGACGCTTTTTGATGGTGTCCGTAAATTCCTTGAGATTCTGAGAGACGCGGCGGAAATTGTCGAGAAGCTCGTCGATATTTTCGGTGTTGACGTCCAAAGTTTGGTCGATCCGGCCGGTGATATCGGTGAGATTTGTCAGGGATTTGCGAGCCTCGGCGACGGCTGCGTGGATATCGTCTTCGTTGTCGTCGAGCAGTTCATCGATATGCGCGAGGGCCTTGTTGGCTTGCTCGGACGTATTGTGCAGGTCTTTAAGAAGCGGCTCGAGCTTCTGACTCACGGTATCCAGGTGTTGAATTGTTGATGTGAGCGGTTTCCGGTTGTCAGCGATGAGGCCGCGCGTATCCCTGAGGGTGGCGGAAAGGTTCTCGCGATTTTCAGCGTTGAGCAGGTCGTTGACGCGATCGATGGTGACTTTCAATTCGGTGGCGCGGTCGTTGAGGGATTGGACGAGCTGCTTCGCTTGAGGAGCGAGGTCATTAATCTGCGCGGTAAGCGCGTTGAAATCGACGTAGGCATCCGACGGCAGCAAGGCGCCGGGAGCGGCGAGCGCAGACTGCGCGCCGCCAGGGAGAATTTCGAGGTGATTGTCGCCCAGTGGGCTCATGCTCATGATTTTGACGTGACTGTCGTTCTTAACAGGCAGATCGGTTTGCACGCTGAAAACGACGTCGATGCGCGCAGGATTCTGCGGATCTATGGATAGCTTTTCGACCCGGCCAACTTTCGGTCCACCCGCGTAACGCACGCTGGCGCCCTGCTCGATTCCGCCGGCAAAGGGAAAGTAAGCGTGATAAGTCTTTGCGGTGCGGCCAAAAGCGCCGGAGATGGCAAACACCATGCCGATCAGTACCACGGCGGCAACAATGACGAAGAGTCCAACGAATACCGATTCACGCTTTCCTGCCATCACGTCCTCTTTCTCCTGCCAGTGCTCATCACAAGCGGCGGTCTTGCGTGAGCATTTGCAGATAATCCATTTCGCGCGCGACTTCCGGCTCGGGCACGCGGTCCAAGAATTGGCGCAGGCGCGGCTGCGTGCTGGCGCGCATTTCGGCGGTGGTGCCGATGGCCACGACGTTACCCTTATCGATGAGCACCATGCGATCGGCGATCAAATAGGCGCTGGCCAGTTCGTGCGTGACGACGATGATCGTCATGCGGAAGGCTTGCTTCAATTCCAGAATGAGCTGGTCGATGCCGGCGGCGATAATCGGGTCCAAGCCGGCGGAGGGTTCGTCAAAGAAAAGAATTTCCGGGTCCATCGCGAGCGCTCGGGCGACGGCCGCTCGCTTCTTCATACCGCCGCTGAGCTGCGAGGGCATGTAATATTCAAATCCCTCCAGGCCTACCTGTTCGAGCTTGAGGCGAAGCATGATTTCGATGGTGGAGTCCTCGAGCTTGGTGTGCTCGCGCAGCGGGAGCGCCACGTTCTCGCCGACAGTCATCGAGCCAAACAGCGCACCGCCCTGAAACGACATGCCGATCTTTTTGCGAATCTCATCCATTTCGGCATCGGGAATCGCGGCGATGTTCTTGCCCTTGATCCAGATTTCACCGGAGCTGGCTTTTTCGAGGCCGACAAGCGTGCGCAAAAGCGTGCTCTTGCCGGAACCGGAGCCTCCGAGGATGACGAGAGTTTCGCCGCGCTTTACATCAAAAGAGACGCCGTGCAGAATCTCCCGCTCGCCGTAGCTCACGCGCACATCGCGCAGAGAGAGCATTACTTCCGAGTCTAGCGAAACCGTATTTTCGATGTCAGTGGCCAAGATCGCTCTTTCCTAGCTTCCGCTCACAAAAAAGAACAGCGTTGTAAAGACCAAGTCGACCAACACCACGAGAAAAATCGACATGACAACGGCCCGCGTGGTGGAGCGGCCGACCTGCTCCGCGCCCGCGCCGGTGTCCAGTCCCTCCTGGCATCCCACGGCGGTGATGGTTATACCAAACATTACGCTTTTCACGAGGCCGGTCATGATGTCGCGAAGGAGCAGCGAATCCAGCGAGACCTGAACATAACGCACAAACGTAAAATCGGCTTGGGCTACGCCGAACAGTGAGCCGCCCAAGATGCCCATGGCGTTGGCCCAGATGGTGAGGCAAGGCAGCATCACAATCATGGCCAGAAACTTTGGTGTGACTAGAAAACGGATCGGGCTGATGGCCATCGTTTCAAGGGCGTCGATTTCTTCGGTGACTTTCATGGTGCCGATTTCAGCGGCGAACGCAGAGCCCGAGCGGCCAATCACCACGATGGCCGTAATGAGTGGGCCAAGTTCGCGCGACATGGAAACGGCGACAGCGGTGGCGACGTAGTTCATCGCGCCAAACCGCCGCAATTCGTAAGCCGCCTGGAGCGCGAGAATCAAGCCGATAAAAAATGTAATGAGAGAAAGAATCGGCAGTGCTCGGACGCCAACATCCATGGCTTGGGAAATGGCACGGCTCAAGCGCAGCGGCTTGCCCTGGAAAGGGCCGATGAAGGTGTAGTAAGCGGCTCGGCCTCCCAGCGTGGCGAGAGAACCGACGTAGGCCAGGCTGTCCATTACGCTGCCGCCGATTTGTGACACAAATTGCATCGCTATTTAGTGTGACTCAGCTCCATATAGTGCAATTCACAGAAACTCAAAAAAATCCGTCCGCTCTAAACCCAAATTCACCCAGCGAGCGCTTGCTCTTCATTGTCGTAAACTTCAAAAATCTTGAGCAGGCGCGAAAGCTGCAAAACTTCTCGAGCAGAGGTACTCAATCCAAATAGGATGAAGCGCGAGCCAACGTCACGCGAAGCCTTCAGTCCTTCAACCAGCGAAGCCACCCCCGAGCTATCGATGTACCGCACTTTGCTCAGGTTCATCACGACGCGAGGGGTACGATTGTCGCGCACTTCCTTCAGAAGCGCCTTTCGAACTGCCGGAGAGTTCGCAAGGTCGATGTCCCCTGAGACATCGAAAATTGTGGTCTTATCAAGTTGCCGGCTGGAAATCTGCACAGTAGTTTCTCCTTCGAGACTCTTACGATTTCACATCCTGCTTCGGCCCGCGAACGTACTTGACCAAGCGGAGACGATTGGTCCCATTCGCGCGCTTAAATTCGACGACGTCCATGCTCTGCTGAATAAAATGCAAACCGAGTCCGCCGGGCCTGACTTCCTCGAGTGCACGCATACACAACTTCGCGCGCTCGATGGACGGCCCACGATCGCACAGAAGAATCTCGAGACCTTCGGAAGGTTTGTGATCCGCATTACGGTGAATCGAGCGGAAGGACATTTCAATAGGGCGGTCGAGCCGGCCTTTGTACGCATGGCGAATGATGTTGGTGAGCGCTTCGTCAACGGCACGAGTAACGGCACGGCAATCCGGCGCGGAGAATCCGAACGCTTCGGTAAGACGTTCCACGGCTCCGCGCACGGCGCAGAGCAAGCTGGGATCGCTGGGCAATTCGAGCCTCAGCAGCAGGCCGCGGCTGGAGTCTCCGTTGCGCTCTTTGGCTTTGTTTCGTCGAACTGTATGCAGAACTTTCATGTGAATCTCAGTCTCGCCACAGCTCTGCTTCGCGTGCGAAGCGATGTCACCGCATCGTTCCATCAACCTCATCAGCGTAGCTAAAGCTTGTACGGCCGCTCCCAGCAGCCACGGAGAACAGAGGCGGAACAGAGATCCTCAGGCCTGGGCTGAGTTTTGCTAGGCGTACTGTAAGCGTTTGGGGCTGCTTCTTGCAATCCCCGCGACGAAAATTTAGATGTTCTGGGCAAGAGGTTAGGTTCATTGAAGAAATCGCGAGCCATAGGGCCATAGCGGCAGGTAAGCCGACAAGACGAGCTCGCGGGTTTTTCAGCGGCGCTTTTCCCTCGCGGGAAAGTAGCGTAAACTAGATAAATCGAACGGCGGTGGGAGTAGCTCAGCTGGTAGAGCGTCGGTCTGTGGCACCGAATGTCGCGGGTTCAATCCCCGTCTCCCACCCCAACCTTCCGTAACAACCTACAACTCTACTTTCCGCAAAAGAGAGACTCCACGTCATATTTCAGCATTGCGCGGTCGGCTGTGAGTAACACCATGTCTTCGAGACGCGCTTGGGCGATAAGCATGCGGTCGAACGGGTCGCGATGATGAGGTGGAAGTTCGCCTGCCTTTAGAGAGTGCAACGTGGTGATATCCAGCGTACGAATGGTGAGCAGCGCAATGGCGTTGGGAACGAATTGCCCAGGTGGGCTTGGAAGCTTAAGGGCGCCGAGTGCAAATTTGATAGCGATTTCCCAAGAGCTGGCGGCCGAGAGGCACAACTCGGATTCACTGGAGGAGATCAGGTCCCGCGCTTTTTGGTTTAGCTTGTGCTCGGCGCCAAGCGCCCAGAGGAAAATGCTCGTATCGAGCAGATATTTCATGCTTACTTTTTCGGCCGCTTCTTTTTGCCTTCGAACGCCGCCTGGAGCGCCTCCGGCAAAGGCGCGTCAAACTCCTCTGAAATCATCATCTGGCCGGTGAACGCCCCAAGTTTGCGATTCGGGAGAGGAGCCGCAGGGACCAAACGGGCCACGGGCACACCGCGATTCGCAATGGTGATTTCTTCACCCGCAGCAACGCGCTTGAGCAGACGCGAGAACTGCGTTTTGGCTTCGTGGGTATTCACGGCTTTCATTTTCCCATACTAGACTAAGTTACTAGACTAAGTCAAGAGCGGCTGCTCTTCCGTCGAACCAGGAATCTCGCGCATGCCTTAGAGGTGGCCCTCCGGTGGTCGAAAGATGGGGCTGAGACCTTTCTTGTTGTCCAAGACTCCAATAATCTAGTCATCGTCGCGGTGACACACTTATCTAAGGGACGAAAACTTACCCCAATGACTTTGATTCGATGCGAAGCAGTACTCTTCGACATGGATGGCGTGCTGGTGGATTCCACGCCCGCCGTTGCGCGCGTTTGGACCGGCTGGGCGCTCGAACATGGCTTGGTGCCCGAAGAAGTCGTGCGCCGAGCCCATGGAAGGCCCAGCCTGGCTACGATCATCGAGTTGCTGCCGAACGGAGACCACGACGCCGAGGATCGCGAAGTCGAGCGACGCGAGATAGAGGACATCGCGGATGTAGTTGCTCTGCCTGGAGCGCTCAAACTTTTGCAGGCGATTCCACAGCAGCGATGGGCCGTTGTCACGTCGGCAACTCGTGCGCTGGCGGAAGTGCGGCTGCGTGCCGCGGGCTTGCCCATGCCGCAACATCTTGTCACCGCGAGCGATCTTAAGCGCGGCAAGCCCTTCCCCGATCCGTACCTGAAGGGTGCGGAAATTCTTGCCATGGCGGCGAGCGACTGCATTGTCGCGGAAGATGCCGCGTCGGGAGTCCGCGCGGGCAAAGCGGCTGGCGCTCGCGTGCTGGCGTTGCGCACTACTTCAATCGATGCAGAACTCTTGAGCGCTGGCGCGGATTGGATTGCCGAGGACCTGAGCTCTCTCTCTCTCGAACCGACGGGAGGAGACGCTGGTCTTACGTTCCGCCTACACAAGAAGAAGTAGGACGAGGCAGCGCTAAAAAGAGATACAATTCTGCGTTTTCTATGAGTGGGCTGATTCCGCTCTGATGGGGGAAGTCGCAATGAGCACTACCAAACTCCGCAAGTCTTTTTTGGCGCTGGCTGTAAGCTTCGCAGCCCTAACGATGTGCGTTCAAGCGCAAGACAAAGACGCCAAACCAGCTGACAAGCCAGCGGACGCAGCGGCCGCGCCCACGCCGACTCCAAAGGAAGAGTCGTCCGTCACGGAACACTCGATCAAGATCGGCTCGCAAACCATTCCCTACAAAGCGACGGCGGCCACGGTCCTTCTAAAGAACGAAAAAGATGAGCCCACCGCGCTGCTCTACTCGACGGCTTACACGCGCAGCGACGTCAAGGATCCGAGCACGCGCCCCATCGCTTTCGTTTACAACGGCGGGCCGGGCTCCTCTTCCGTGTGGCTGCACATGGGCTCGTTCTCGCCCAAGCGCGTCGTGACCGTAAACGCCGACGCCACGCCGCCCGCTCCCTATAAGCTGACGGACAACGCGAATTGCCTTCTGGACAAAACGGATTTGGTGTTCGTTGATCCGGTGGGCACGGGCTTCAGCCACGCTGTCGGCAAGTCCCAGGACAAGGATTTCTGGGGCGTCGATCAAGACGTGAAGTCCCTCGCTCAATTCATCAACACGTACATCAGCCGCAACAACCGATGGAACTCGCCGAAATTTTTGATTGGCGAAAGCTATGGAACTTTTCGTTCGGCGGCGCTTTCCAATTTTCTGCAATCGCACGACGGCATGGACTTCAATGGCATCGTCCTGATCTCCTCGGTGCTCGATCTCGGCACCATTTCCTTTAATCCCGGCGAGGACATGCCCTACGTTTTCTATCTGCCGAGCTACGCAGCGACGGCGTGGTATCACAAGGTGCTGAAAGACCGCCCCGATAATCTGACTGGATTTCTTGAAGAGGCGCGGCACTTTGCCGAGACGGGATATCTCAGCGCACTCGTGAAAGGCTCCAAGCTCGGCGCGGCGGAAAAAGCCGAAGTCGCCAAACAGCTTTCGCGCTATACCGGCCTGAGCGAAGAATACCTGATCAAAGCCGATCTGCGAGTGAATCTGCCTCAGTTCATGAA
>Ga0207145_1059_pt2 | contig 13850 bp, 12 predicted proteins | sample Alteio_BWMinHeat_35_FD_153578 | JGI IMG/M metagenome (GOLD analysis project Ga0207145, IMG submission 153578) | Enriched cells from forest soil in Barre Woods Harvard Forest LTER site, Petersham, Massachusetts, United States -... | ecosystem: Environmental > Terrestrial > Soil > Temperate forest >...
CCGAATTTGAAGGCGGCGGACGATTGGGCCGTGAGTACGATGACGTCATGGGGTTTGGCGAACGCCCATCTCGAGCCGTGGACCTTTCAACCTCCGAGCGCTGCGACACCCGTGCCGGGCTGGGAGAATATGGAGCTTTCCGCCGATGCGGTTACGCCATTCCATGGACAGCTCATGGTCATGCCACTGGCATGGACGCCTGGCACCAAGGGAGTAGTCACAGCGCAAGTGGTGATGCTCCAGCCGCCCGGGCTTGCTCCGCCAACCGGCGCCGGATTTAATTTTTTTGGAAGCGCGCCGCCGCCGCCCGAACCCAAGTGGGCTGCTCCGCCAATGCACGTGCCGTCAAAGCCAGAGGAACCCAAGCAGCCCACGCAAGCCGAGCTCGACACCTACTTGAACGGCATGAAAGACAAAGTTCACGGCGCGATTGTATTCGTCGGCCGCCATGTAGAAGTAGCCGAGGAGATGAATCCCTCGCCGATGCGCCGGCCCGAGGACGAGTGGAAGTCGCGCTTCGACGCAAAGAACCCCCGGCCCTTTCGCTTTCCCGAACAACCCAAATTGCCCGAGGGTCAGTTGACGCGTCAAGAAGTTTACCGCCAGGTCGATCAATTTTTAGTAGACAACGGTGCGCTCGTTCGCATCAACGATGCCGGCCGCGCTCACGGCATCATCATCGCCCAGCAAAACAGCACCTACGATTGGACCCGCGCTGTCCCCACCCTCGTCATGCGTAACGAAGACTACGGCCGCATCTCCCGCTTCATCGCCGACGGAACCCCCGTCACACTCCGCGTAAATATCCAGAACAAGGAGTATCCCGAAGGCACCACCGCCAATAACGCCATCGGAGAAATTCCTGGCACGGATAAGAAAGATGAAATCGTCATGCTCGGCGGCCACTACGACTCCTGGCACGACGCCACCGGCGCTACCGACAACGGCATCGGCTCGTCCATGATGCTGGAAGCGGTGCGGATCCTCTCGGCCCTGCACGTGAGGCCACGCCGAACCATTCGCATCGCTCTATGGAGCGGCGAAGAAGAAGGCTTGCTTGGCTCGCTGGCATACGTGAAAGAGCACTTCGGGAGCTTCGAAAACCAGAAACCCGAATACGCGAAACTCGACGCCTATTTCAACATCGATTCCGGCACAGGCAAACCGCGTGGCGCGGGAGTCTTTGGCCCGGCCGGCGCCGCCGACATGGTTCGCGAAGCCATGATGCCTTTTGAAGACTGGGGTTTCATGGGCGCCATCGCTTCCGATAGCCGCAGAACCGGAGGCACGGACAGCACTTCCTTTAATAACGCAGGACTGCCAGGAATCGGCCTCGCGCAAGATGCCTTCGACTACGGCTCGTTTACTCACCACACGAATTTGGACACGTATGAGCGGATCTATGAAGAAGACGTAAGAGAAGGCGCGGTGGAGATTGCATCAGCAGTGTACGCGCTGGCGATGGCCGATGACATGGTCCCGCGATTTAAAGACGCGGACATGCCCAAGCCCGTGCCGGAGCCTGGACCAGGCTCGCAAGCCACTCCGGTACGCCACGTCCCGGCAAACTAACTCGCATCTTCCAACTCAAGAACCGAAAGCGCGCGATGCGATAAACGTGTCGCGCGCTTTTCTTTTCGCCGCGCCCTGTTGCCCTATTTCGCGATCAAAAGTGAGCTTTCGTGCGAGTATGTGCGAACATCGGTAGGGCCTGCGATCTAATCTCAATCGGCGGATAGAATGCGGGGCGGAGGAAACATGGCAAAGACGCGGCGGGATTTTTTGACGCTGACATCGCTTGGACTAGTCGGCGCGGCGGTCGCAGGAACACAGCAACAGAAACCAGGCGAGCCGCCAGCGGGCACGCCGCCGGCGTTTGGAACAGGTCCGGCGGTGGGTCCTGAAGTTTCGCCGACCACTTTCGCCGAAGCGGAGAAGCTGGTGCAGGTAGAGATGACCTCTGCGGATCGCGAGATGGTCGCGGCAAGCTGGCGCGGCAACATGGCCGCGCTTTACGAACGGCGCGTTGGCCCGCACAAAGCGGCAATCGAGGACAGCGTAGCCCCATATTCGAAGTGGGATCCTATTTTGCCAGGGCAAAAGCGCGGACCGGAGCGCGACCGCTTTGTCCGTAGTTCGAATGACGCTGGCCCGTTGCCCGTGCGCGACGAGGACATTGCCTTCGCTCCGGTGTGGAAACTTTCCCGGTGGATTGAGACGAAGAAAATGACTTCGGAGCGGCTAACGAAGATATACCTGGAAAGGTTGGAGCGATTCAACGGAACGTTGCGCTGCGTGATCACTCTGACGCGTGATTCAGCCTTGGCACAAGCGAAAAAAGCCGACGCGGAAATCGCGGCCGGAAAATATCGCGGTCCTCTCCACGGGATTCCGTGGGGTGCGAAAGACCTGCTCGACACATCGGGCATTCCCACAACTTGGGGGGCGGAGCCGTTCCGAGATCGTGTGCCAGCCAAAGATGCCGCGGTAGTCAAGAGACTCCACGACGCGGGAGCGGTCCTTGTCGCAAAGCTGAGTCTCGGCGCGTTGGCGCTGAACGATATCTGGTTCGGCGGGCAGACCATGAATCCGTGGCTACTCGAAGAAGGCTCGTCGGGCTCCAGCGCTGGCCCGGGCGCGGCGACAGCAGCGGGATTGGTCGCGTTCGCGATTGGCAGCGAAACAGGAGGCAGCATTGTTGGACCAAGCATGCGTTGCGGCTTGACGGGATTACGTCCGACGTATGGCCGCGTAGCGCGCACCGGCGCCATGACGCTTTGCTGGTCGCTCGACAAGCTCGGCCCCATGACCCGCAGCGTCGAAGACGCCATCCTGGTTCTTCAAGCGATTTCCGGCCCGGATGCCGGCGATGTTTCCAGCGTTCACAGCCGCCTCGATTTTGACGCCGCCGCCAGCGTGAAAGGCTTGCGCGTCGGATATTTTCCCGCTTGGATGAAAGAAAATCCCGCCACGGAAGTCGATCGCGCCGCCCTCGAAACGGTAAAAAAAGTTGGCATGATTCCTATGGAAGTGAGCATCCCCGACTGGCCCTATGATTCGTTGAACTTGATTTTGTTCGCGGAAGGCGCGGCAGCGTTCGAAGAAATTACGTTGAATCACGCCGTGGATCAGCTAAAGGTACAAACCTACGACGCCTGGCCGAATATTTTCCGTCAGTCGCGCTTTCTTTCAGCTGTGGATTTCGTGCAAACGGATCGCCTGCGGCGAAGAGTTGCCAATGAAATGGCCCGCGTTTTTTCTGAAGTGGATTTGCTGCTCGTGCCCTCGCTGCGCGACGAAATGTTGACCATCACAAATTTCACCGGTCATCCTTCGCTGACCATGCGAGCCGGTTTCATCGAAGTAGCCGAGGCGCGCACGGATTGGGCGCCCGATCCAAGCCGCCCGCTCCCCAAGTTTTCTCCGCCGCGCCGCGTCCCGCACGGCATAACCCTTATCGGCCGTCTCTTCGACGAAGGTACCGTCGCCCAAGCCGGCCTCGCCCTCGAAAATGCATTCGGCGCCGTTGGCGAGCGTCCACCCGGCTTTTAGTTTGCCGAGTTGGTGTTTCGTCGTTGTACCCTGCCAAAAAAACTCTTCATGCCATTCATCGCGGACAGCTATGCAGTTCATCTCCTCTGACTGTCGGCTGCGAGCTGTCCGCTGCTTTTCGCATTTGTGGTCAATAGCACTGAAATTTGGTATTCTTCGCGAATGTAAGGTACAGGGCTGTATCCTGCAATTAGGGAGCGGCACCGGAGGCCACCATGAGTGTTGTCCCCAATGCGGGCAATGGCAAGATCACTGTGCCCGATTTGCTGCAGCGGAAGTCCTGGGCTGCGGGTTCCCATTCCACTTCGCAGAAAATTACGTGTTTGACCGCGTACGACTATCCGACCGCCCGTCTTCTAGACGAGTCGGGCGTGGATGTGTTGCTTGTGGGCGACTCGCTCGGCATGGTCGTGCTCGGATATGACAGCACGCTGCCGGTGTCGATCGATGAGATGCTGCATCACACGCGCGCGGTGCGGCGCGGGACGCGGCGGGCGCTCGTCGTTGCGGACATGCCTTACGGCAGCTTTCACAGCGACATCGCGGAGTCGGTGCGGAATGCGATGCGCTTCGTGAAAGACGCGGGCGCGGAAGCCGTGAAAGTGGAAGGCGGCGAACGGCGGCTGGAATTGATTGTACGCCTGACGGAAGCGGAAATTCCGGTGATGGGACATATCGGATTGACGCCACAGTCGCTGAATGCGCTGGGTGGATTCCGCGTCCAGGGCAAGACGGTGGACGCGGCGGAGCAGTTGTTGCGCGATGCGCGGGCGGTGGAAGCGGCGGGAGCGTTTGCGGTGGTGCTCGAAGCAGTGCCGCGAGAGTTGGCTGCGCAGGTCACCCGCGAACTGCGGATTCCGACCATCGGCATTGGCGCGGGTCCGGATTGCGATGGGCAGATTCTCGTGCTTCACGACGCATTGGGATTGACCTTTGGAAAGACTCCCAAATTTGCGCGGCAATACGCGAATGTCGGGCAGGTCATTGCGAAGGCCGCGCGCGAGTATTGCGAGGATGTGCGCGGCGGGACATTCCCTTCGGATGGCGAGTCGTACCACGCAGCGCAGACGGCGAAGGAAGAGAAGGAAGCGCCAGTGAATACCGACGGAGATTGGTAAAAACGAAAAGCGAAATCCGAAAACCGAAATTCGAAACTCGAAATTCGAAAAGCGGATTCCTCGCTGCGCTCGGAATGACACTTTTTCCTGTAATCGCTGACGATCTACCGGGCGCCGTGCTCGGAATGATGTTTTCTAATATTTATTGTTAAGGGAGATAGCGATGACGCCGGAAGAGATGCGCGCGCTGTATGACTACAATGCGTGGGCGAATCATCGAGCACTCGACGCGGCGTCGAATTTGACGAGCGAGCAATTTACAAAACCGATGGGATCGAGTTTTGGTTCTGTTCGGGACACGCTGGCCCACATTTGCGGAGCGGAATGGATTTGGCTGGAACGCTTTCAGGGGCGGTCGCCGGCATCGCTTCCGGATACTGGGGAATATGCGGATGTGGATGGATTGCGCGCGAAGTGGGCGGAGCAGGAAGCGCGGCTGCTGGCGTTTGTTGGAAACCTAAGGCAGGAAGATTTGAATCGCGTATTGGAATACAAGACGCTGAAATTTGGAATCTACAAAAATCCGCTCTGGCAATCGATGCAGCACGTCGTAAATCATGGCACCTATCATCGCGGGCAGGTTACGACACTGCTACGGCAACTTGGTGCACAGCCGATCCTGACCGACTTGATGCACTACTATCGTGAACGCGCGACGGCGGCGAGCGCGTAACCCGCGGATTTGTGAGACACTCACCTCTCCCGTGGAAATAATCCGAACGATAGCCTGGATGAAGGAATACGCGCGAGCGTCGCGAGCCGAGGGGCTCGTTATTGGATTGGTGCCGACGATGGGCGCGCTGCACGAAGGGCACACGGCGCTGGTTGCCAGGGCCAAGCAGGATTGCCTGCGCGTGATTGCTTCCGTTTTCGTAAATCCGAAACAGTTTGGACCCAAGGAAGACTACACAAAATATCCGCGCGACCTCGAAAAGGATGCGAAAACCTTGGGCGAAGCTGGTGTCGATGTACTGTTTGCCCCGGAAGCAGCGGATGTGTATCCCGAAGGATTTCGGACGTATGTAAATGTCGAAGGCATCAGCGAACGGCTGGAAGGACGTTCGCGGCCGGGGCATTTTCGCGGCGTTTCTACGGTCGTTTTGAAATTATTTGAGATTGTGCAGCCGCATTTTGCGTATTTCGGAAGAAAAGATGCGCAACAGGTGCGGATTATCGGCGAAATAGTACGCGATTTGAATTTAGACGCGGAGATTGTGGTTTGCCCGGTAATTCGGGAAGCGGATGGGCTGGCGCTTTCTTCACGCAACGCGTATTTGACCGCGGAGGAACGCAAGGCCGCGACCGTTTTGCACCGAGCGCTTTTGGCGGCGCGTGATGAGCTGTCGGCTGGCGTGCGCGATGCGCTGCAATTGCAAAGTACGATGCGGGGAATCCTGGAAGCTGAGCCGCTTGCGCGAGTGGATTACGCGGAAATTGTCAGCGCGGACACGTTTGAGCAGGTGGTTCGCGTTGCTCGGCCTTGTTACGCGGTGCTGGCAGTGTTTATCGGCAAGACCAGGTTAATCGACAACCTTCTGATTGAACCTGCTTCGCCGGGTTCAGAAGACCTTATCTTTCATCTCTGATATCTCTCCACATTTGCGAGCAAGCAGCGGTCCGCCTCGGAAGGCGGACACTACAATTGCGGGCACAATTATTTTTGGGACAGGGAGGCTAGGACTTCGGCGGGGTGGCCTTTCGCCGTGACGGGATCCCAGATGTGTTCGAGCCTGCCGTCGGCGCCGATGAGGAAAGTGCTTCGCACAATTCCGAGAAAAGATTTACCGAGAAATTTCTTCATGCGTCGCGAGCCGAAGGCTTCGATGGTTTTTAGATCCGGATCGCTGAGGAGATCGAAGTTCAGTTTTTGTTTGGTTTTGAAGGCGGCTTGCGCTTTGACGGAGTCGCCGCTCATGCCGAGGATGACCACGCCCAACTTGTCGAACTGCTTTTTTGCGTCGCGAAACTCGGACGCTTCGGTCGTTCAGCCGGGAGTGTTGGCTTTGGGATAGAAAAAGAGGACGACTCGTTTCCCGAGAAAGTCGGAAAGTGAGACGTCGTTGCCCGCGTCGTTTTTTAAGCGAAATGCGGGGGCTTTGTCGCCGATTTTCAACATGTAAGAATCCTCCGTCGTGACGATTGGATAGGGCCTACGCCGCGAGTAAAGTCAAAAACAAAAGAAAGATGCCGGGCTAAAGCCCGGCGCTACATCGATTCAAGACATTTTGGCACGGACTCAGGAGAGGAGCTTCCGTAAAATGTCGTTGACGGCCTGGGGATTGGCTTGGCCGCGCGTCGCGCGCATGACCTGGCCGACGAAAAATTTGAAGACGCCTTCGTTGCCGGACTTGAATTTGGAGACATTGTCGGGATTTTTCTCGATTACTTCATGGGCGGCTTGCTCGATGGCGGAATCGTCGACTTGCGAGCCGAGCCCTTCGGCGGCAACGATATCGGAAGGCGAACGACCGGTGTCGAACATAACCGCGAATACTTTTTTTCCGACGGCAGCGGTGATCTTACTGGACTCGACGAGTTTAAGAAGATCGGCGAGAGCTGCGGGGGAGACCGGACTAGCCTCGATTTCTTTGCCGGAGTCGTTGAGACGGCGCAGGAGTTCGGTCTGAATCCAGTTGGCGGCGGTCTTGGCGCCTGCGCCGGATTTTACGACGGACTCAAAATAATCTGCTAGTGACTGGCTGGCGGTGAGAACACCGGCGTCGTAAGGCGAGAGTCCGTGCGCGGAGATAAAGCGGGCGCGCTTGGCTTCTGGCAATTCGGGAAGCAAGCGAAGCACTTCTTCGCGCCAGGCGGCACTTACCGTCACCGCCGTCTATTTCCTCGGCCTCCGTCGAGGTCAAATCGACAGCGCCACTTTGCTCCTCGCCGGCATCATCTCAGCCTCTTTCCTTCAGGCCATCATTATGTTTTTCATGTCCACTCTCACCGGCGGCAATTACCGCGGCATTGCCTTCTGGATGATGGGTGAACTTCAAACTCCTCCTCCGCGCATTGTAAGTCTCATCCTCCGCTTCGGTTTCCTTCTCGCCGCCGCAGTTATCTATACCACCGCGTCGGATCTGAACTTGCTTCTCGCCGGCGAGAACGAAGCCATGCACCTCGGCGTTGACGTCCGCCGCGTTCGCCTCGTCGTTTACATTGCCGCCTCGCTCCTCACAGGCCTGGCCGTTTCCGTTAGCGGCGCAATCGGTTACGTCGGTCTTCTCGTCCCCCACGTCATGCGCCTCCTCTTCGGCTCCGATCACCGCATCCTTTTGCCGACAGCCGCGTTCGGAGGCGCCATCGCTGTCGTTGTTGCTGATACTCTCGCGCGCACCGTCGTTTCTCCCGCCGAACTTCCCGTCGGCGCCATGACCGCAATCGCAGGCGCTCCTCTCTTTCTCTATCTCATGCGCAGGAGGCTTGCGTGACCAGTTACGCCCGCCCCGCCTCGGCCCTGCGCCCTTCCGGCGACGCCGGCGATTTCAACTCCGACGTTCGCCTCAGCGTCGAGCAGGTCAGCTACGCCTACTCCGCCAATCCCACCCAAGCGCCTCTCTTCACGCTCGAAGCCACAAGTTTTCAAGCCCGCCCCGGCGAGATCGTTGCCATCGTCGGCCCAAACGCTTGCGGCAAATCCACCTTGCTGAAACTCATCGCTGGCGCCCTCAAGCCCCTCTCTGGCCGCGTTCTCCTCAACGGCTTCATCACCCATACTCTTCCGCACCGCGCCCGCGGCCAGCGCATCGCCATGGTCCAGCAAGAAAGCCCTCTGCTTTTTCCTTCGCGCGCTTGGGAATTCGTTCTCCAGGGACGCCATCCCTACGGCCGCGCTCTCCGTTTCGAAACCGAAGAAGACATCACCATCGCGCGCAATGCCCTCGCTCAGGTTGGCGCCGAACATCTCAGCGACCGCTTCATGGATCAAATCTCCGGCGGCGAAAAGCAGCGTGTCATCCTCGCTCGTGCCCTCGCGCAGCAGCCTCTCCTGCTCCTTCTCGATGAGCCCACTCTCCATCTTGATATTGGCGCGCAAGTCGATCTCCTCGAAACTTTGCGCCGCCTCGCTTCCGCCAACCGTTACACGGTTGTCGTCGTCACCCACGAACTGAATCTCGCCGGCCAATATGCCGACCAGGTCGCGCTTTTTCAAAAGGGCAAATGCCTTCGCGTTGGACCGCCCGCAACCGTCTTTCAGCGCGAATTGCTCGAACAGGTTTTTCAGACGCCTCTCACCGTGGAGCTCGGCTCATCTGGCCGCCCGCGCGTAAGCATGCCGTCCGAAAAGTAATGCAGTAGCGGTTCCATCGTTCACCCAAACCGGCCCCTCGCCGAAAGCTCAGGGAGCCACCACAATCACCGCGGACTTCGTGCACGGGAAGACGGTGCGTCGCCTCCGGCCACTCCGGAGCCACACGCAATCAAGCCGTCGCCGCCGCGCGACTGTAAGGCGGAATAAGTACTGCCGCGGCCACTGCGGCGCATCGCTCACTGTTCGCCATCCTGCCAAAAGGATCGCGCCAGAAAAAAAAATGGGCAGCGCTACGGGAAGGTCGGCGCACCGCTCTCGTTCGAATCGTCAGCGAACAACGAGGCCGGAACTGCCGCCAAGCCAGGAGACCGGCGAAGTCTGCAAGCCTCAGCGATTCCTCTCCGTCGCCAGGCCAACCTTCAAGCTCCCGCGCGAGAGGGAGCGGAGGAAACCATGAACCCACACGCTCTTCGCACTTCAGTTTTGTTCTTATTTTTTCTTGCTGTCAGTTTTTCCGCACAAGCAATCCCGCAGTCTCAGGACGCGCATCTCTTCGGTTCCCTTCTCGATTCCAGCGGTGCCGGCGTCGCGCAGGTTAACGTCACCGCCCAACTCGAAAACAACACAACCGCTCAACTCTGGAAAGCCAACTCCTCCACCGACGGCGCCTACAGCCTAAGCATTCCCGCGGGCCGCTATCGCGTAACATTCGAACGCTCTCCGTTCGTCTCGCGCGATTTCGTACTCGACTTCTCTCCAAATCAGCAGCGCAAACTCGATCTCACTCTCAACCTCGAGCGTCTCTCCGCCAGCGTCCTCGTCACGGCGCAGGCCGAGCCCACTCTCATTGATCAAGCCACCGCCCCCGTCTCCGTCATCACCAAAGACGAAATCGACGCCCGCCAATCCGTTTCTCTCACCGACGCTCTTCTCTTCTCCCCCGGCATCGCCATCGGCCGCACCGGCCCCGAAGGCGGCACCGCCTCTGTTTTCCTCAACGGCGGCAATTCCAATTTCACTAAAGTCCTCGTCGATGGCGCTCCCATCAATCCTCCCGGCGCGGCCGTCGATTTTTCCAGCGTCTCTCTCGACAACATCGACAAAGTCGAAATCGTTCGCGGCGCCGAAAGCGCCATCTACGGCACCGACGCCGTCTCCGGCGTCATTCAACTTTTCACCCATCGCGGCGAAACGCGCATCCCGCAATTTAGCATCTTTGGCGAAGGCGGCACCTTCGCCTCCGGCCGCGGCGGCGCGCAACTTAGCGGCCTCCTCGGCGCGTTCGACTATTCCGCGGCCGCTTCCTACTTCCAAACCGGCGGCCAGGGCCCCGACGACGATTTTCTCAATCGCACCCTCTCCGCGAATTTCGGTTACCGCATCAGCGACGACAACCAACTTCGCCTGACCCTTCGCAACAACGACAGCATCGCCGGCATCCCAGGTCAAACACTCTTCACGCCTCCAAATCTCGACCAGCGTTACGGCCAGCACATTTTCAGCGCCAGCGCTCGCTGGGATTTCGCCACCGGCAAACACTGGCATCACCAAGTCAGCAGCGGCGAATCCTACACGCGCCAGGTGAACGACAATCCCGTGCAGAGTTTTTTCGCCACCGACCCCAACGCTTTCTGCCCTCAAACCAATCCCGCGGCTGTCGCCACCGCTGAATTTTGCGATTTCCCCGGCAACAGTCGCTTCCAATACAACCGCGCTAATGTCACCGCGCAAACCAGCTATCTCTTCTCCAATTTCGGCGTCACTGCAGGCTACGAATACGAAGTCGAGAACGCTTTCCTTACTTCCATCAATGTTCCCCACGCTCGCCGCAACAATCAGGCCGGCTTTCTTGATTTTCGTTACCGCCCGCACCCGCGCGCCTCTTTGAATTTCGGAGGCCGCGCCGAAGCCAACGCCAATTTTGGCACGCGCGTCGTGCCCCGCGCCGGAGCCTCGCTGATTCTCCTCTATGGCAAAGGATTCCGGGGCGACACGCTCTTCCGCGCCTTCTACGCCGAAGGCATCAAGGAGCCTCGCTTCGATCAAATCTACGGCGACAACTTCGGCGACTTCGGCAATCCTTCGCTGAAACCCGAGGCCAGCAAAACCTGGACCCTCGGCCTCGAGCAAAAACTCTTCGGTGACCGCGTCCTCCTCAACGCCGAATATTTTTCAAGCCGCTTCTATGACATCGTAACCTTCGCCTTCTGTACCTCATTCAATAACTTTTGCAACCTCACTTCTCCGGTTGTCCCCAGCGGCTTTGGCTATTTCTTCAACACCGACATCGCTCGCGCCCGCGGCCTCAATCTCACCGGCCAATCCCGCTTCACCCGCTGGCTGAACTTGGCCGGAAACTACACCTATGACGACAGCCGTGTGATCACGGCTTCTGATCCCTTTGATCCAACCGAACTTCCCGGCAACCGCCTTCTGCGTCGCCCCGCCAATTCCGGCTCCCTCACGTTCAACGCCGCCTTCCGCCGCCTCAACGTCACCGCTGGCGGCTACTTCACCGGCGCCCGCACCGATAGCGATTTCCTCGGCCTCGGCTTCACGCGGAATCCAGGCTATGCGCGATTCGATTTGTCCAGTAGCTACAATGCAGGCCACGGCGTAACGTTCTACGCCCGCGCCACCAATCTCTTCGACAAGCGCTACCAAGACGCTCTCGGCTACCCCGCTCTAGGCCGCGACATGCGCGCCGGCGTCCGCTACACCTTCAGCGGCCGCAACTAAACGCGCCGCACGTTCTTGTAGGGGCGCAATACATTGCGCCCTTTCGGCAAGGCTGACAAATTTGCTGTAGGGGCCGGGCTTGCCCGGCCCTCTTCCGCGAAACGCAAGCTCCAACTCTTTCGGAGGGTTTTTCAAAAAATGTCCGAACCCATCCTCTTCTGCTGGTCCGGAGGCAAAGACTCCGCTATGGCCCTCCACACCCTTCTCCAACGAACCGACGTTCAAATCGTCGCCCTCCTCACCACCGTCACCGAAGGTTACGACCGGATTTCCATGCACGGCGTCCGCCGCGAACTCCTCCAACAACAAGCCCAATCCATTGGCCTGCCGCTTCACGAAGTTCTCATCCCCCAACAATGCCTCAATCCCATTTACGAAGCCCGCATGGAAGAAGCCCTGCGCATCTATCTCGATCAAGGCGTCCGCAAAGTCGCTTTCGGCGACATCTTCCTCGAAGACCTCCGTGCCTACCGCGAAAAAAATCTCGCGCGCATCGGCATGACCGCCCTCTTCCCCATCTGGAAGCGCGACACACGCGAACTTATCCGCTCCTTCCACGCCAACAAATTCCGCGCCGTCGCCGTCTGCATTGACAGCAAAGCCCTCGCCCCCACCTTCGCCGGCCGCGAGCTCGACGACTCTTTCTTCCGCGATCTTCCCCCGCACGCCGATCCCTGCGGCGAAAACGGTGAGTTCCACACCTTCGTCTTCGAAGGTCCCATTTTTCAATCCCCCATTCCGATCCGCACCGGAGAAATCGTCAACCGGGATGGCTTCATCTTTTGCGATATACTTCCTGAAAGGTAGAAAGCGCCACAATGAATACGCAACTCTCTCAAAACGAAAATCTGCTGTATCGCTTGCTCCTCGCTCTCGGTATCATCGCCCTGGCCGCCGCGTTGCGCATCGCTCCTCATCCCTGGAATTTCACCCCAGTCGGCGCCATGGCTCTCTTTTCCGGCGCAGTCATCAAAGACCGCCGCCTCGCCCTCGTCGTTCCTCTGCTTGCTCTTTTCCTCGGCGACATCTTCATCGGCTTTCACAAACTCATGCCCATCGTCTACGCCAGCTTCCTCCTCAGCGTCGCGATCGGCTTCTGGCTCCGCGATCGCCGCACCGCAGGCCGCATCTTTGCCGCCACCCAATTTTTCCTCGTCACCAATTTCGCAGTCTGGGCATTTGGCCTCAGCTACCCGCGCACCAGCGCAGGTTTGCTCGCCTGCTACGTCGCCGGAATCCCCTTCTTCTGGAACACCCTCGCCGGCGACGCCGTCTACGCCGTCCTCTTCTTCGGCACCTTCGCCCTCGCCGAGCGCCTCTTTCCCGCTCTCCGCGAACCGGCTCTCGATGTGCCTCGTCGCTGATCCTTCACGGTTCGCCATCCACCTGCGAGCCCAAAAAAACACAAGAGGTCGGCTGGTTCCCCCTCGACGCCCCACGCTGATGCTATAATTCCTGCTCCATCATGGCGAAAACATCTTCAGAAGAGCCAGCCATCGCCCCCGATGTCCTCGCAAAGTACGAGACCGTCATCGGCCTGGAAGTCCACGTCCAGCTTCTGACCAACACGAAGATTTTCTGTGCCTGCGCCAACCGCTTCGGCGATGCGCCCAATACAAATGTCTGCCCTGTCTGCCTCGGCCTTCCCGGCACTCTGCCGATTTTGAACAAACGCGCCGTCGAACTGGCCATGCGCGCCTCGTTGGCCTTGAACTGTACCGTCCACGAGCATTCGCGCTTCGCCCGCAAAAATTATTTCTATCCCGATCTCCCCAAGGGCTACCAGATCTCTCAATACGAACTGCCTCTCGCCACCAACGGTTGGATCGAGATTGATCACGCGGGCTTGCCCGCGCAAGCGGGCGCAAAAAAGCGCATCGGCATCACGCGCCTTCATCTTGAAGAAGACGCCGCCAAGAATTTGCACGAAGGCTTCGCTGAATCCGCTACCAAGGCTTACATCGACTACAACCGCTGCGGCACGCCCCTCAGTGAAATCGTTTCTGAGCCGGACATGCGCGCTCCCGAAGAGGCCTACGCCTACCTCACCACACTTCGCCAGACCTTGCTTTACACCGGTATCAGCGACTGCAACATGGAAGAAGGTTCGCTCCGTTGCGATGCCAATGTCAGCGTCCGTCTGCGTGGAGCCAAGGAATTCGGCACCAAAGTCGAAGTAAAAAATCTCA
>Ga0207145_1075_pt1 | contig 13783 bp, 11 predicted proteins | sample Alteio_BWMinHeat_35_FD_153578 | JGI IMG/M metagenome (GOLD analysis project Ga0207145, IMG submission 153578) | Enriched cells from forest soil in Barre Woods Harvard Forest LTER site, Petersham, Massachusetts, United States -... | ecosystem: Environmental > Terrestrial > Soil > Temperate forest >...
TATCCACGACTGGGATCTCCACTTCGAGGCTGCCTTCGACAGTTTTTTCGCACATGAAGGGGGCTCTCTACCCGACGCAAATCGCTTGCGCCGCGCAGTACGGCGATCACTCGGCGAGCGCGCTTATTGGGGATCGGTCACGCACCTCCTTCGGGGCAATGTCGACCTGAGCTCTCGCCTCTTAAGGTTCGCCTTTACGCGCTGGCCAACAAGCATGCTCATTCCCCCTTTCGGCTACCTGCTCCGAAGGGAAGATGCGTTCGGCCGAATAGGCCAGGTACTTTCGGAAGCGGCTCGGCGGCTGAATAGCCCGAGCGGTGACCGTCGCGAAACCCCATAGGTTCAACGCGGTGATGCAATTTATTGAGACGATCTTTCCAGGTGCTTGGCTGATCGAGCCGGCCCCGGCATGGGATTCTCGTGGCTCCTTTACCCGGACGTTCTGCGCGCAGGAATTTGCGGAGCATGGGCTCGAGACGAATTTCGTTCAGCACAGCTCGTCCTATACGGTGGCGAAGGGTACGCTGCGTGGTATGCACCTCCAGCGGGCACCCCATGGCGAGATTAAGGTCGTCGGCTGCCGATCGGGTGCCATATGGGACGTCATCATTGATCTTCGAGCCGAATCGCCGACCTACGGCCGGTGGCTAAGTTTTGAGCTGACACCGGAAAATCGCTGCCAGCTCTACATTCCCGCGGGCGTCGCGCACGGTTTTCAAGCACTCTGCAATGACACAGAGGTGCAATATCTGATTTCGGCCTTCTACGAGCCGAGCGCCGCCAGCGGCGTTCGCTACGATGACCCGGCCTTTACCATTGATTGGCCCCTGCCCCCCACTGCGATCTCCGAACGGGATTCCGCTTGGCCCTACCTTGACAGATCGTCGCGGTAGCTGCCGATGGCAAATGCGGCCGTGTCCGTGTTCAAGCCAGCAACAGACCCTTTTCCCGGAGACGCCGGGCCGCGTCGGCGATGATGCCAAAGGGCATCTGTGCGCGGTTCGCTATGTCGAGCAGGGAGTGTTTTCCATCGGCGAAATTCAGCACCCAAAGGAGCGCCATGTTCTGTGACGGCGCTTCCTTGTCCCCTCCCACGGTGGAATAGAGGCCGCGCCGGCCTAGTTGAGGTTCGCACTTCGGCATCGCGCTTTTCGGAAGGTAATCTCCCTCCACTATATCCAGAGCCGCCGAGATCATACCGAAGGATTCCGCCAGATGCGCCGGACGGATGAAGCTGAGATCGTCCGCTGAGGTATGATATTCTGGAAATGTGCCGAACTGGCTTCGCTGAAATGATCCAACCGGAAGATCGAAACCTGGGGAGCAATACTGCCGCTCATCATATCCGTAGGGTGTGAAGTCCAACACAACAGCCCCTGGCGCTGCATACCGCAAAACGTGGGCCATCACCCGATCGATGATGGCCTCCCCACCGCGGCTCTTCTTGTAGGTCGGCCCCCCACCATCACCAACGCCGGAAATCACCAATCCATGCTTGATCCGCCCCAAGTTGCGCTCATTGAGAGCGAGCCAAGTGATCGCCCCGATTGTGCCCGGCGAAAAAAGGAATCGATAGCTGAAGCGCGTCTTGCGCCCCTTGAGACGTTTGGCCAGGTGAGTCAACAGGGCGAGGCCGGAGCAGTTATCATTGGCCAGCGACGGGTGGCAGACATGGGCGGACAGCAGGAATTCGTCGGCTGATTCCCCTTGGTGCAAATATTCTCCGTAGGTGAGCTGTCCCTCTTCCAAGCTGGAGTCTATGAACACCTCATAGACTCCGTCCGGGAGCTCGAGAAGCCGATTGTGCGCCATACAGAAACCCCAGCGCTCCGCATAGTAGGATGTGCGGTAAGGGATGACGTCGGGCTGTTCGGGAAGCGTGAAAATATGCTCTCTCAGTTTATCGAGGGCCAGTTTCGCGTGCACCGCTGAGCTATAATTCAACACGTGGAGGTTGGAGTGCCTGAAATCGACAACCCGTTTTCCCTCCGCATTTTTCACGAATGCGTCGCGAATGTTCCACTCGCGAGGGACGGTCCAGTCAAATACCCTCGTGCCGCTGGGCACTTCCCGGACCGCTAGATTTATATGCCGGCTGAGATGCCGCAGCGTCTGGCGAACGCCATCGCCCGTGATGCTGCGGCAAATCGGATAGAGCTCCGCAGCTAGAGAAAAAATATCCTCTCCGACGCCGGTGTCTTCGCACCTGGGCGCCCCGGTAGATCTCCGCGACATCCCTTGCTCCGCGGCGAGAGCGTCCATCGTGATCACGCTTCAGCCATTGACCATCATAGGTTCCCGCGGCGGCACAGTCTCCGTGGCGCGCAAGGTCTCGTCCACCGCGCCCTCGGACAAGCGCTTCTTGATGTGACCGATCCGTTGGTAGCGCGGACCCTCGAATTCCTCCAACGTCAGGCCCGAGCAGCAATAGGCCTGATAAAGCTGTTCGGCCCCTCTGCGCGCATCCCACTGCGGTTTGAAGGCGGGGACGATTTTGGTGATCTTATCGAAATTGACCCGATAGGATCGCGTATCCGGGCCGGCATCCAACGCATATTCAACCCGGCATTTGGGAACAACCTGCGCGACGATCTCCGCGATCTCGCGTATGCGGTAATTCTGGCTGGTCTGACCGACGTTGAACGCCTGATTGAATACACTCTCCGCCGAAGCCTCCAGGACGGCTAGAAAGGCCCGAGAAATGTCCTCGATATGGACGATCGGCCTCCAGGGAGAGCCATCGGACTTCAGATAGATCTTGCCTGTGGTCATCGCCCAGGCCACGAGATTGTTCAATACTATGTCGAAGCGCAGGCGGGGGGAGAGGCCGTAGGCGGTCGCCGGACGCAGGTAGGTTGGGCAGAAGCCGTCTCCACCCAAGTTCGAGATACCATGCTCGGCCCATACCTTCGATCGACCATATGCCGTCACTGGACGAAGCGGGGCGCTTTCGTCGATCATCTCATCGCCGGCGCGGCCGTAGTTGCTGCAAGACGATGCCAGCAGGAATCGCTTGACGCCGGCTCTCTTGGCCAACTGGGCAAGGTGAAGGCTGCCGCGAAAGTTTATATCGTAGGTCACCTCGACGTTGAGATCGGATAGGGGATCGTTCGAGAGCGCCGCCAGATGCAAGACCGCGTCAAATCCCGCCAAGTCCCCAAGTGTTAGGTCACGGATATCCTTGCCGATGTTCGGCACAGCCGCGATCTTCCCACCTCCTTCGTAAGTGCAATTCCTGTAAAGATCGCTGTCGCAGCCGGTAACTGTATGACCCGCCTCCAACAACATCGGTACCAGTACCGTCCCGATATAGCCCAGATGACCCGTGACTAGAGTCCTCATGTCCGCCGACCTCCTCAGAAGCTGTGTCCGTTACGCGGATCGGTCTATGCATTCGTACGACTGTGCCCAGGCGTGGCGGCAGCGGATGTCAGTCCGCTTCCAAGGAGTGAAGGGTACGTGGGGCGTCCAGCTTGGACTGCCCCACTCTTAGGTGAGAAGCCTTACCTCTTTAGGTTAGCTTCATCCTGCGCCGGAATCGGGCAGCTAGGGCCACCGCTCGCGGCGCCTTCCAGGCTCCAGCTTGACGCGGGAATGCCGCATGCCACCTATAGAAATCTTAGGCGGGCTCGCCAATTAAGCTGAGCCATTCACCGTCGGCGATCGCTTCAACCCTCTGAAGAGCTCGAGGTAGAAGCCTAGCTGCCTTAGGGCGAACAGAAGGACCAGAACATAGATCGTGAACATGACACCGCCTCCCAACACCAGCCGCACGACTGCACCGGATGAGGGACCGAAATATTGCTGGATTGCAAATGCACATAGCCCGGCAATACATCCGGAGGCAAACGGTCGAGAGACCGCCAGAAGGAGATCGCGGGGCGAAATCACGGTGCCGTGCAGGCACCAGATAATGTGGGGGATGAGCCACAGCGACATGGCAATCGAATAGGCCGAAGCGACGCCCGCCGGTCCATAGGGCAGTCCGATGATATAAGCCGTCACGACGATGGGCGCGATGGCCAGCGCGATCTTCAAGCTTCGAACCTGTAGCCCGATCGAAAAGAGCAGCCACGACAGGGGATTGATCATGCCAAAGATCAATATCGTGGGAGCCAAGAGGCGAAAAATCACCGCCGCTTTCACCCAATTCGGCCCAAAGAGCACGAGAACAGGGCGCAGAAGATTGTGACCGGCAGTGTCATCGAAACGGCCAAGGCGTAACCCTTCAGGAAATAGCTTCTCAGGCGAGCGGGATCGTCTTGGAGCCGCGACAATGCGGAAAAGGCAACTCCGCCGATAGCCGAGTTGAGATATTCGGTCGGCACGTTAATGAGCAGGAAGGCTCGGCTGTAAATACCGAGGGCATCTGCTCCCCAGAACCGCCCGAGAAGAACCTTCTCAAGATTGTAAGAGGAATAGGAGACGAGGCTGTTCAAGGTAATCGTGCCACCAAAATGGAGCATGCTGGCGATCCCGGTGTTCCAGCGCGGTCTACCTGGCATCCATCTCACCGTCAGCCACGCGCCGGCGGTCGCGACGGCGGAGGATGTGAGCATCGCACCGACCAGCGCCCAATAGCCGAAGCCACCCACCGCCATGCCGATTCCGACCACAATGCTCGCCAACTGGGAGAGCGCATCGATCACCGTCACGGTGACGTAGCGCAAGTGGCGCTGAAGAAGCGCTTGATGCTGCACCCCCGCAGCATTGATGAGAAACCCGGTCGCCATGGTGACCGTCACCCAGAAAAGACGCGGTTCACGATAGAAGGCCGAGAGAACAGGCGCGGTTGCCAAGCACAGGAGCGCAAGCACCGCTCCGATCAGCATGTTGATCCAGAACAAGGTGGAAATCTGATCGCCCGTAATGTTGGCTTTCTGCACCGTGGCCGACGAAAGCCCGAGCGAGGTGAACATTCCATAGATGCCAGTGACGACGGTCACCATTGCGACGAGGCCGAAATCCTTCGGATCCAGGAGGCGCGCCAAAACGATCATGAAGCCGAGGCGAAAGGCGAAGCTTGCGGCCTGACCACAAAGCTTTGCAAAGCCTCCGCGCAACGTCCTCTCTCTCAGATCACTGATTTCGCCCGGCAGAGCGAGCGGTCGCGAAGTCGATCGGGCGGCGGTGGCGGGTAGAGTGTCGCTCATCTTTGCTCGATTTCGCCAGGATTTGATCGTCCAGCGACGTTAGGACAATTCGCCCGGCCGCGTCAGTACGCCGAAAGACTATCGTGATCCATTGCGGAAGATGGCCCTCTAATAACTCGCCTCGGTCTGCGCATCTCGTCACGAACGCTTCGCCTATCGATGATGGCTTGCATAGAGATGATGGCTTGCATAGAGGCGCACAGAAGGGGAGGGGAAGCATCATGCTCCACCGCACCGGCGACTGGGTAGAGGTTCGAAGCAAGGAGGAGATCCTTCACACTCTTGACGTGAAAGGCCGATTGGACGGCTTGCCCTTCATGCCGCAGATGTTTCAATATTGCGGCCAGCGATTCAGGGTATACAAACGAGCACATAAGACTTGCGATACAGTCAATGGAACCGGTGGCCGTAGGCTCGCCTCTGGGCTCCATCTTGATCTTCGCTGCGATGGCACGGCCTATGGCGGCTGCCAAGCCGGCTGCCTGATCTTCTGGAAGGAGGCCTGGATCAAGCCGGTCGGCGGGTGTCAGGAGCCCGCTGAGACCTCGTCAACCGGGGATCGCACGGGGGCCGGTATCCCGATTGATGTTGGTTCATGCTCCGAAGAGGATGTCTGGACGGCGACGCGTACCGAAGGTCAGCACCCGGCGAACGAGACGGTTTATTCCTGCCAGGCCACTCAACTTCCTCACTTCACCAGCCGCCTTCCGTGGTGGGACCTGAGACAATATTTGGAGGATTACGTTTCGGGAAACGTTAAGCTTGGCCACTTCATCTCGAGTTTTTGCTACGCGGTCTTCTTCTACTTCGCCCAATCAAGGCGGACGGTCTTGGCGCCCCCACTGCGCTGGCTCTACGACCGGTTCCAGTATCTCCGGGGTGGCGTACCCTTCCCCCGGAGGCCTGGAACCCTGCCGCCCGGCCGACCCGCTCCGGTCTCGAACTTGAATCTGGAACCTGGTGATCTGGTCCGCGTGAAGACCTATGGCGAGATTCTGGCAACTGTAGATTCGGCGAATTACAACCGCGGCCTTTTCTTCGATGCAGAGCTCGTGCCTTACTGTGGAGGGGAATACCGAGTCAGGACGAGAGTGAGAAATTTTATCGACGAGAAGACCGGAAAGATGGCCTTGCTCAAGACACCGGCGGTTATCCTCGAGGGTGTCTGGTGCCAGTCGTGCTACAGTACCCGCCGGGTCTTCTGCCCAAGAAGTATCTACTCCTGGTGGCGCGAGGCCTGGCTCGAAAGGATTTCCGACGCAAGCGGGGGTACGCGGTAGTCGTCCGACCGCGAGTTCTCAGTAGCTCTTTAGACGCGGTCGCATCGTGATTTCCGTGATTTCGGAGGTTTGTGGCAGCTTCGCCAGATAGACGATCACATTGGCGACATCCTCCGGCTGAATCAGCGCCTCCGGCTTGTAGGGGCGCTGCTCCATGGAAAAGATCGCCGCTTGGCGCGCGGTCGCGGTGCGACCCAGAAACACCGAGGTCATCCGAATTCCTTTTGGATTAAACTCCTGCCGCAGGCTATCCGCCAGTGCTCGCATTGCGTGCTGCGTCGCGGCGAAGTGACCCACGCCAGGCGATGCAGCGAGTCCCTGGGTGGAGTTTATGAATACGACCAGCCCCTTCGAGCTCACAAGCAGTGGAAGCATAGCCTCGAGCAGAGCGTATGGACCCTGAACGTTCGCCGCTAATTGGCGCACCAGTGCGTCAGGGTCGCTTGAACGTTCGTAGATGCCCGATCCCAGAACCAGTATGTCCAATCGCCCGCGCTGACTTAGCCGGTCCCGCACCGCGACGATATCCGTTCCGCGGGTCAAGTCCGCAACGACCGGAATGATGCGTTCGTCGTTGTCGGCAGCAACCTGCATCAATTTGGTATTGTTCCGTCCCAATGCAAAGACATACGCGCCGGCGCGGACAAGGCCTACGGTGATGGCTTTCCCGATGTCGCTCGATGCGCCCGCCACCAGTGCGACTGCATCTATCACGATTAGGCAACCACGTCCGAGCCCAAAGCAGGAAGGTCGCCCGCCACCTTCGTCCCCCCATCGTAGGACTGGGCAGCTGTCTCAGGGATATGTTGCAGGTCCATACAGCGCAGGTAGTCCCGCATAGTGGTACCTGTACAGCGCGAGTCCAGATTGCGGGCGCCGTTGTGGGCAAGCACATCATCAAGATGGACAGTCCGGAAATCAATGCTATAGCGGGCAATGCCACTCGTATTTGGTACCGTTTCATGTAGGTGAGCCGCCGAAAACAGGATCATCCCCGCGGGTGGGCAGATGAGGTGGGTCCCCTGCCCTTCGATTTTCTGCTTGGACTTTGGTTGTTCTCTGGAGTCGGAGCGTACATGGCTCGCCGCATCTGTCCGACCAAGCTCATTCCATTTCTGATAATTGTATGTCTCGGAACTATTATGCACCGTATGTGAGAAATACCTCGGATAAAAAGCCATACAGTTTCGCGGCGTAATATCGAATATTGGAATCCACCAGTTTATTTGGCACATGGGTGCCGAATACCATGTGTCCCTGTGGGGGTGGAATGCATAGGCGATCCCCGAGGTCAAATAGTGTAAAGGATACGCTGAGCGCAACCGCGGGACGTCGAAGTACACCTTGCTGGGGTCACCGCCAACTCTCTTAACGATCTCGGCGATTAGAAGCTTGCACGCTGGATGATGAATGAACGCCGGCTTCAGTTTTGCGAGAATGCTCGCCGTCTCTTCCATGCTCAAATGCCGATCGACTTTCTGGGGATCCAGCGGTGCGAAAGCTTCACGGAGCATTGTGCGGCCAAGGACGCAGAGCTTCTTGGTGGGCTCTATGGGAGAATAGACAAAGATGTCTCCCCGATAGAGCGCCTGCCGCCGTTCGTCGTCGGAAAGCCGCTTGTCGAAATGAATCACTCCCACATCAGGCTCCCCATGGTTTGCAAAGTGTTGCCTTCTATTGCCACCCGATCAGGCATAATCTCTAAGAATGAATAACACCTCTGCGCTGCCGTGGCTTGCGATCCCTTTGGAGAATGCTACCAGCATTCGCCGCTCACCCATGTGAGCCCCGATACCTCTTTGGGCGGAGGCCGCTGGGGCCAGGGCTTTGGGGTCGATAGCGGATCCAATCAGTACTCTTTCCTCGGGCGCCTGCTACTTCTTCCCCTTTGAAAAGTCATCCAATGCCCTTTCTTCCGCCATGCGCTCCGCCCGCTCGGCTAACGCCTCTTCGTTCCACGCCAGCCGCAGATACATCTCTCGGGTGGCGGGACTCTTGGTTCTATTGGCGTGAAGAAGGAATTTTCCCGCGCTCTCCCTATGACGGCTTGCCTGCGCCGCTAAGTGGTTCATGTTCACGCCCTCCATTTACAGGCAAGTGATGTGACGTCATGGGCGAAATGGCTCATCCATTATTTCTCCGTCATAACCAGCGAGCGACGCAGCACGAGGGCCCCTGACCGATTAGGTCCTGCTGCTGCCGCTCTGGCCCGATCCCGCATGCTTAGGATCGACCATGGACCTGATATAGATGTCTGTGACCTCGTCGTACGATGCAGAGTGAGGGAATTCAGCACGACGGATGCGACATCCTTGGGTTGCAGGAACAGCTCAGGCCGACAGGGCCTGCATTCGCTTCTGGGGATTTGCGATTGAATATTCCTGGCGGTTTCTCCGACATATACACTCAGCACCCGGACCCCGTATTTGTTCACCTCGCCCCGCAAGCTGTCGGCGATCACCCTGAGCGCGTGCTTGGTCGCGTCGTACTGCGGTCGTAGGATTTGCGCTGATGCCGCTGCTCGAGTTGATAAAGACCACCTTGAGCATCCTCAAGAGGGCCTGCGTCAAGGCATAGGGCGCGCGCACGTTGGTTCGATAGTGCTCGTCGAAATCCTCGAGACCCGCGCAATCAATGGGGCCGGAGACATGCATGGCGGCGTTCTGCGCCAAGATATCCAGATAAGGGAGATCCCGCATGAGTCGCTGGACCAAATCGAACTGCCTCGACTCACTGGCGAGGTCGGCCGGATAGCACGCCGCCTCCACGCCTCGGGCACGCGCGCTGGTGGCTACCGCCTGTAGTCGCGTGAGCCTCGGACCTACCAGGCATGTGCTGGCCTTGGCTGCGGCCAAGGCAAGAGCGATTACCGCCCCAACGCCCGTACCGCCGCCGGTGACAACGGCGAACTGCCCTTCCAATCCTCGCACGCCTGCACTTCCCAGATGTTCGACGCATCATCCACGCCGAAGCGCCCTTGGCGCTAGGTCAACATCCGGCGGCACTCTCAGCAAAAATCGCTATATCGAGGATGAACTTAAGTTGTATCAGGGCGACCCGTTTACGGCTTTGTGCTACCACGCCGCAATGTTGGTCGAATCGTGCCGTTTGCCGATATGCTTGCCTCCCGACAGCATTTACAGTGCGACAATGTTAGCGCACAGCCGCCTGAAGCTTGGCCTGCCTTCCGCAATTTTGTGCATTCTTGTCACGCTCGTGCTGGGAATATCGGTTGGAAGGGCGCCAGACGGCCGAGCCGCTGGACCCGGAACCGTTGCCTATCCGCTCAAAGCGAGTGGAAACGGTCGCTACCTTGTCGACCAAAACAACGCCCCGTTCCCGATCGTCGGCGATTCTCCCCAGTCCTTGATCGGCAACCTCTCCGTCGTCCAGGCCGCCTGGTACATGGACAATCGGGCACGCTATGGCATCAACACTCTCTGGATAAATCTTCTGTGCAACGATGGCACCGCCTGCAACTCGGACGGGACCACTGTCGACGGCATCGCTCCCTTTAACACGCCCGGCGATCTGGCGACGCCAAATCCCGTCTACTTCCAGCGTGTAGACACGATCGTCGAGCTGGCGGCAGCCAGGAACATGCTTGTGCTCCTGAATCCCATCGAGACAATCGGTTGGCTCAGCGTTCTGCGGTCGAACGGCATGGCGAAAGCCAGGGACTACGGCATGTTTCTCGGCAATCGCTATCGACGATTTTCCAACATAGCCTGGATGCACGGCAATGATTTTCAGACCTGGCACAGCATGACGGACAATGCCCTGGTCTACGCCGTCGCGAGTGGGATTCGAAGCACGGACCCGGGCAAACTTCAGACGATCGAGCTCAACTATCTCTCAAGCGCATCTCTGGATGACTCCAGCCGAAGACTCTCGATCGACCTCAATGCCGCTTATACTTACTATCCCACATATGCTCTGATTTTGCATGAATACAATCGGCGGCACTTCCTGCCGACGTTCCTGGTCGAGGCGAACTACGAATTCGAGCACCTTTCACATACGGACGGAGGGGCTCCTCTCAATCTGCGTCGGCAGGAGTACTGGACGATGTTGAGCGGTGCTGCGGGTCAACTCTATGGCAGCGCCTTTACATGGAGACTTCCCCCCGGCTGGCGGGAGAACTTGGATACGCCTGGTATCCTCGAGCTGAGCTATATGAAGAAGCTCTTCATCGCTCGCAAATGGTACGAACTGATCCCGGACCAGGAGCACACGACGCTAGTCGCCGGGTACGGTCAATTCTCGGCGCGCGGGAGCATCTCGACGGACAGCTATGCAGCGGCCGCTCGGACCGCCGACGGCAACTTGGCCATCGCCTATATTCCCTTCGCGCGGACGGTCTCTGTGGACATGGGCAGGCTGGCCACGGCGGTTATCGGGCGCTGGTACGATCCCACGAACGGCACCTATAGGTTCATAAGTGGCTCGCCCTTGCCAAATTCTGGCGTTCGGGATTTTACGCCGCCAGGCAGGAACAGTTCGGGCGACGACGATTGGGTGCTCGTGCTGGATGGGCCGTCAGATCAGGATGCCGCGGGCGGCCAATGATATCCGCGCGTACTGGTAGCACGCTCGCCGTGATGATCGGCCCGTCGCCGGTCTGGGAGTAGATCAATACCGCTAGCCCACAGTACTTCCTTTGATTATCTCTAAATGAGCTTCCTCGCCCTCTATTATTGAAGACATCTGCGGTTGGATTTCCGGCCGCGGAGCTCGCCAAGGCGGGCGCCACCGCCGCCGGCTTCCTCTTTGCTCCGCAAACGGGGGGCCGGCGGCGGCCCAGAGTTGACGCCCCGCTTGCTGGTTGCCGAGGGGCCAATCTCGCCACCACCACGCAACGGAGCCAGTTCTGCGCCGTTGCTTCTCTCCAGCCCAAATTCTATGGCTACGCATGGCCTATCTGGAGTAGCCGGGCACCTGACCATAGGAGCGGTAGTATCCCTCGCCTGCCGCAAACTGCGCGTGTTTGCGCAGGTTAACATGGCTCAGGACGATGCCGCCGACTTTCACGTTGTAGAGCGTGAGGCGGCGAAATGCGCTCATGACAAGATCTCGCGACGTGGTGCCCCAGCGAATGAAGAATAGACAGCGATCCGAGAATTCGGCGAGGAGCGCGGCGTCCGCCGCGACCAGGATTGGCGGTGTATCGATGAGGACGATGTCATAGCTGCTGCGCGCCTTGTCCAGAACCATTCCCATCTGTATGGAATTCAGAACATCCTGGGGATGTGCGTTGTCGCTCGCCGCCGCCAGGTAATGGGCCCCAGACCGCTGATCGATCTGGACGGCACCCCCCAATTCAATCTTGCCTTCCAATAGTTCGGTCATTCGTCCGGCGATCGATCCACCAAAACACTTTGCGACGCCGGGGCGGCGCAAATCCGCATCGATCAGTAGTACCTTATGCCCGTCGGCGGCGAGGGAACGGGCCATCGAAAGACAGAACGCCGTCTTTCCTTCGTTGGGTACCGCGGAGGTAACCAGGACCACCTTTCCGGCCGAGACAGACCGCCGCCCCTGCCTTTGGGATCCATCCACGACGAAGCCTGACCCCTCCTCTGTCGGCGTCCGAGCGAGCTGTACCGCCGCCCAGGTCGACCGCAGTGCTTCGTTGAACTGCGAGTTCCTTCGACCGCGGCGAAGGACGTAGTTCTCCGGTCGCGCAAGGTGCCATGGCAATGACGGCATGAGAGCCACCACCGGTATCCCTGTGATCTCCTCGACCTGCCCGATACTGCGCAAGCGCTGATCGGAAATATCTCGCAAGAACGCAATCGCGACTCCGACTACGCCGCCGATGACCAAGCCAAGCGCCAGGAGTGGACGAAAACGAGGGTAGGTGGGTACCGTCGGCGGGGTCGCAAGAGAAACAACGTGAGCATCCGGCGACTGCAACTGTTGCTGCTCCGTGATCTCCTTGAGGCGATTGAGATAGGCTTCGTAGACGCCCCTGTTTGCGTCGGCCTCCCGCTGCAGTTGCAGCAGCTTCACTTCCGCCTCGCCGCCTTGGCCAAATTGCCGTTCCAACCGCTCGAGATCCCCCAGCAAGCCCTGTTCTTTGCTCCGAGCGATATCGACCTGGTTTGCCAGGCTGCTCACCACTCGACCTATCTCGTCGCCGATCTGGCTCTGCAGCGTGTCAATATCCGTCTGGAGGGCCTTCGCATTGGGATATTTGGCCGTGTAATGGCTATTCAACTGAGCTTGCTGGCGCATCAACTCGGCCTGCTTGGCACGGAGCGACTGTACCACTTGCGAGGAGAGCACGTCGGACAGGGCTTGCAAATCGCCGCCTTTTCTCACCTCCGACTGAACCGCTTGCAAGTGGGATTCTGCCTCTATCCGCTGATTGCGCGCGACGGCCAGCTCCGCATTCGTCTGGGAAAGCTGCTGTGTGATGATCGTTCCCGTCTTATCGCCCAGCATGCCGCCGGCCCGCCGAAAGGTTTCGACGGCCGTCTCGGATACTTCCAGCTCGCGCAGCAATTCGACAAGGCGCTGGCTCAACAGTTCATTTGCCCGCAGGGTCGCGTTGGCCTTCATGTCGAGCGTGTTCGCCACATATTGGTTTGCATAAGTGTTAGCCACCGCTGCGGCGATATGAGGGTGCGGCGAAGCAAAAGCGATGTGGATCGTGTAGGATCGCCCGTCGTTGCTGATCTTGAGACCCTGCAAGATGAGGTCGACCAGATAGTCACGCGCTGGAGGGGTCGAGGGAGCTAGATTGCTTGGTGCAGATACCGGCTGTTCCGATGGTAGGAGGCCCGCCGTTCGCTTCAGCAATGGCATCCACTCGACCAGACGGCTCAGAATCCCTGGCCAGGTCTGATTGAAGAAGCGCGACATCGGTGTCGTCTTGCCGCCATCATCGCCTAGTTGCTTGACGTCCGCCGCCGACAAGTGGTCAAGCACGCGTTCAGCCATCCCCCGCGAGGCCATGACGTCCATTTCCGTACGGACGACCTCCGGCTGCGGCAACAGACCGGAGACAACGGCATCGAATTTCAGCAGAGGTGTATTGCGAACATCGAGAACGAGCTGGGATTCGCCTTCATAGCGCGGGATTATCTGAGACCTCACCAGGATTGCGATGCCAAGGCCCGCCGCCATTGAGACCAGGATAATGACCTTATGGCGCCAAAGCAGCCGCAGACCCTTGCGAAAACTCAACGCCTGCGGAGACGGAGAGTGACGGTCGGCCCACGCCGGCCCTCGATAGCCTTCATAGTCTGTCATAAGGGGCCCCATTCCGACCATGTCGGGGATCGCAAACTTCTGCCGAATTGCGGGCAGCAATCCTGGGTCAGACGCCTTGGTCCCCCAGTTCTT